>OGPS01000515.1_pt1 | contig 36362 bp, 26 predicted proteins | sample 1552931 | NCBI WGS metagenome assembly OGPS01 (sample SAMEA2580252, study PRJEB22360) | human gut metagenome | biome: human gut; feature: human-associated habitat; material: faeces | place: Denmark | collected 2008/2010 | reverse complement strand
ATGCCCTGTGCGACAGCGCCAACGAGATGCTGGACCGCAAGATGGCCGAGTACGCCGCTGCCGTCTGCTATGGCCGCCCCACCTTCCACATCAGCCTCGTGCAGGACGTCAGCCCCAACTGCGACTGCCACGGCGAGAACGATGCCCCCATCCTGCCGGATATCGGCATCTTCGCCTCTTTCGACCCGGTGGCGCTGGATCAGGCGTGTGCGGATGCGTGTCTTGCCGCCCAGCCGCTGCCCAACAGCCAACTGAGCCAGAACCTTGCAACGCCGGGCTGGAACTGCCACCACGACAACTTCAAGGACTCCAACCCCAACATTGAGTGGAAGGCGACGCTGGAACAGGCCGAGAAGATCGGCATGGGCACCCGGAAGTACACCCTCAAAAAGATTTAAAAAAATTGAGCCCCGACATTCGTCGGGACTCAACTTTTTTTTTAGAGCAAAACTTAATATTCGCTGGACTGCGGCACCAGCGCGTCCACGACCTTCTGCAAAGCGTTCCAGTTCTCCTTGGAGCAGCCGGGCAGCTTTTTGGCGTTCAGGCCCGCGTCGGAGATGCGGCCCTCCATGCTGGCCTTGTCGGTCAGCAGGGTGTTGGCATCCTCCTTGATGAGGGGCCATGCGTCGGCAAAGCTGGCTTGGTCGTCGGCGCTGAGGTCATTGAACCATGTGGTGTAGGCGTCCTGAATGGCGTCGGTGGAGCGCATGGCGAGGTTGCCGCTCTCCGCCCAGCCCAGCAGGGAAGCTGCCGCGATGACCGATTTCAGCGAGCAGCCCGAAACGCCGGGGCCCCAGCCGAGGCAGGGGGCAAAGGCGGCTTCGGTGTTCTGGATGGAGAAGATGGAGTTCTCGTCCTCGTCCAGATTCGGGGTCAGCTTGCCGGTGTCCGCCTGTGCGGTGGAGGCGGGGATGCTTTCGCTGGAAGCGGCGTCGCCGCTGGCCGAAGCCGAGGAGCCGTCGGAAGTGGACGTGCAGCCCGCCAGCAGACCGGCGAGCAGGGCCGCGCACACCAGCAGGGAAAGGATACGGTTGCGAGTCATAGAGAAGACCTCCTTTTATCGGTTCCCGGTGGAAGACCGGGGAAATCTCTGGGGTACAGCTCTAGTATACTGTGCCGCCGTGCGGTTGTCAATTGGCGTGTGCAGGACGATTTTCAACCTTCCCTGTACAAATTGCACAAACTTCGCCCCCATTTTTTGCCTTCGGGCAGGATTGACAATTTTTGCGCTGGCTCGTATAATTCAGTCATAAAATAAAATGGATGCGGCGATGTGCGGTGCCGGAAAGGGGGACAAACGAATGCAGAAACTCCTGCAAAAGCTGGAGCGTTTTTCGCAGGCGCTTTTGGCGCCGCTGTCCTATCTGACGGCGGCGGGGCTGCTGTTGGTGGTGGGTGCGCTGCTCACCAGCAGCCCGCTGCGCCAGCTCTGCCCGGCGCTGAACTGGCCCCCCATCCGGCTGGTGGGCGAGGTGCTGTACAACGGGATGATGGTCCTCATCAACAACCTCAGCGCCATTCTGTGCGTGGGCACCGCCGCCCTGCGCACCCGCACCGAAAAGCAGGAGGCCGCGCTGCTCTCCTTCATGGCTTACCTCATCTTTCTCACGGCCAACCACACCGCGCTGGATGCGCTGGGCCGCCTTGCCCAGCCCGACGGCCTGACCGGCCTTGCCGCCACGGGCCAGACCACCATCCTCGGCATTCAGGTGATGGACACCGGCGTGGCGGGCGGCGTCCTGCTGGGCTTTGCGGCGGCGTACATTTTCAACCACAGTTGTGAAAAGCAGTTCAAAGGGCTGATCACGCAGGTGTATTCCGGGCTGCGATGGGCATTTTTGTGCATCGCGGCCTTTGCTGCGGCCTTCGGGCTGGCGGTCTGCTTCGTCTGGCCCCCGCTGCAGCAGGGCGTCCACGCCATCACGAGGTGGATCGCGGCGTCCGGGGAGCTGGGCATTTTCCTGTACGGCTTTTTGGAGGGGCTGCTCATCCCCACCGGGCTGCACCACCTCATCTATATGCCCTTCCAGTTCTCGGCGCTGGGCGGCTCGGTGACGGTGGGCTCGGTGACTTACACCGGGGCCTATACCGTGACCATGGCCGAGTATTCCAACGGATTGCCGCTCACCGGGAACATTGTCTGGATGTACACCGGCTTTACCAAGACCTTCGGCTACCTCGGCATCGCGGCGGCCTTTATCTTCACAGCCCGGAAGGAGCGCCGGAAGCAGACGGCGGCAGCCATCCTGCCGCTGGCGGTCACGGCCTCGCTGGCGTCCATCACCGAGCCGGTGGACTTTCTCTTCTGCTTCGTCTCGCCGGTGCTCTGGGTGCTCCATGCGGCCATCACCGGCGGGTTCATGGTCCTGCTGAACGCCCTCCATGTCCGGGCGTTCACCTCCAACCTGCTGGGGTCGCTGGTCTTCAACCTGAGCGCTGCGCCGGGGCAGACCAGCCGCGCGGCCCTGCTCTATCTGCTGGGTCTGGCCGAGATCGCGGTCTACTTCGTCGTTTTCACCGTGGTCATCCGGGCGCTGAACCTGCCCACGCCCGGCCGCACACAGGAGCCGGAGCAGAAGGAAAAGGAGATCGACCCGGCGGACGTCCGGCGGCTGATCGAGGCGCTGGGCGGGCCGGACAACATCCGCACGGTGGACAACTGCTTCACCCGGCTGCGCGTCACGGTGGAGGACACAAGCCTTCTGGACACGGCGGCCCTGCTGTCCATGCCCCACAAGGGCCTTGTGCAGGAGGGGCAGCGCTTGCAGCTGGTCTGCGGCTTACAGGCGGCGCAGACCCGGCGGCTGCTGGATGAACAGCTCGAACAGTGCGCGACGGTCTGAATTGCTTCCCTTTTTCGGCAGGATGTAGTATAATGCAACAGGAAAAACGAATCTCTCCGTCTGCACTGCGGGCGGGGAGATTTTGCAGGACATAGTGAAAGATAGGAGACGACAAAAATGCAGAAATTCGAGATCGAAGGTCTGTTCGACTTTCTGAACAAGGGCGTCAGCGCCTTCCACTCCACGGCTGCAGCGGTGGAAATCTTGGAGGCCAACGGCTACGAGAACCGCCCGGAGACCGCCGCATGGGAGTTGGTGCCCGGCGGCAAATACTACACCACCCGCAACGGCTCTGCCGTGCTGGCATGGCGGATGCCCAAGGGCACGCTGACCGGCTGGCATGTCACCGCCAGCCACAGCGATTCTCCCACCTGGCGCATCAAGCAGCTGGACGGCGGCAAGGACGCAGTCTTTGCCAAGGCGGAGACCGAGGGCTACGGCGGCATGATCATGCCCACTTGGCTGGACCGTCCCCTGAGCGTGGCGGGCCGCATTCTGGTCCGCACGGAGAACGGCATCCGGAGCCTGCTGGTCCACCCCGACCGGGCGCTGGCTGTCATCCCCAACCTCTGCATCCACTTCAACCATGACCTGAACAACGGCATGAAGTACAACCCTCAGGTGGATCTGCAGCCCATCTTTGGTGAGGCAGGCTCCACCCTGCGGGATGCTCTGGCTGAGGAGGCCGGGGTCAAGGCTGAGGACATCGTGGACGCTGACCTGGTGCTCTGCACCCGCGAAAAGGCCGAGCGCGTGGGCCTGAAGGGCGAATATTTCATGTCTGGCCGCATCGATGACCTGGAATGCGCCTACACCACCCTGTGGGGCTTCCTGCAGGGCCGCGGCGAGGAGGAAGGCCGGGGCGATATGTGGGTCATGTTCGACAACGAGGAGGTGGGCTCCTCCAGCCGGCAGGGCGCACAGGGCACCCTGATGGCCAACGTGCTGGCCCGCATTGAGGAAAAGCTGGGGGTCACCCGGGAGCAGAGCATCCGTGCCTGCACCAACAGCCTGCTGTTGAGCGCCGACAATGGCCACGCCACCCACCCCAACCACCCCGAAAAGAGCGATCCCGCCAACGTGGCGGTCATGGGCGGCGGTGTGCTGCTGAAGTACAATGCCCGCCAGACCTACACCACCAGCGGCTTTACCGGCGCTGCCTTTGCCGAGATCTGCAAAAAGGCCGGTGTGCCGGTGCAGGTGGCCGCAAACCGCGCGGATGTTCCCGGCGGCTCCACGCTGGGCAACCTGCTGGGCCACCAGATCCTGATCCCCATGGTGGATATCGGTCTGGCACAGCTGGCCATGCATTCCGCAATGGAGACCGCCAGCTGCAAGGATGCCGAGTACATGGCAAAGGCCGTGGCCGAGTTCTATAACACGCCCATCTCCCAGCCTGTGGACGGCGAGTGGAAGCTGGGCCTGTGAGCGCTGTGACCGGGCGCTTTGCCCCCAGCCCCAGCGGGCGGCTGCATCTGGGCAATCTGGCCTGCAGCCTGCTGGCCTGGCTCAGCGCCAGAAGTCAGGGCGGGCGCATCGTTCTGCGCATTGAGGATCTGGATGCCGAGCGCTGCCCCCGCAAATATGCCGACGCACTGGAAGAGGACCTGCGCTGGCTGGGCCTTGTCTGGGACGAAGGCGGCAGCAGCGGCGGCCCCAACGGCCCCTATTACCAGAGCGAGTGCGCCGCCATCTACACCGAGAGCTATAACAAACTGGAAGCACAGGGCCTTGTTTACCCCTGTTTCTGCTCCCGTGCCCAGCTCCATGCCGCCAGCGCACCCCACACCTCCGACGGCAATGTGATCTATCCCGGCACCTGCCGGGGGCTGACGGCGGAGCAGATCGCCGAAAAGCGCAAAAAGAAAGCCCCGGCCTATCGTCTCATGGTGCCCGATGAGGACATCACCTTCACCGATGGCTGTATGGGCCCCCACACCGAGAACCTGCTCCGCGACTGCGGGGATTTCTACCTCCGCCGCGCCGATGGCGTGTTTGCCTACCAGCTGGCTGTGGTGGTGGACGATGCCCGCATGGGCGTGACGGAGGTGGTGCGGGGCGCGGACCTGCTCTCTTCCACCGCGCGGCAGCTTTATCTTTACCGTCTGCTGGGCCTGCCCGCCCCAAAGTTTGCCCATTGCCCGCTCCTGCTGGCTCCCGATGGCCGCCGCTTGTCCAAACGGGACGGCGACCAGAGCCTGGAAAATCTCCGGGCAAAGTATACGGCGGAAGAGATCGTGGGCAGGCTTGCCTTTGCCTATGGTCTCCAACCTGAACCGGCTCCCCGCACCCCGGAAAGCCTGATCCCAGACTTTTCCTGGGACAAGGTGCCAAAGCAGGACATCTGCCTGCCGGAAAATCTGTTTTAAGCAAAACCACAATCTTTCACTGGAAACGGTAAAGATTGTGGTTTATTGTTTACAAAATAATACTCTTATGGTAGAATATAAATAGCGAAAATCACAACAAAGATTGGAGGAAGTAAAATGAAAAAGATGTTAGCTGGTCTATTGGTGGTATTGACACTTGTGTGTGCGATGCCGCTTGGTGCATTTGCTGCTGAGCCAGAAGATGAAGGAGTGCAGCCGCTTTTTTTTCCTGAGTGTCCGAAATGTGGTGGCGTACTTAATATTGAAAGAACATGGACGGAATACACATATTATTACACAACTATATGGGTATATGTGGTATGCGAAAATGGCGACTATTCGAGTAATGAAGTAATGTCTCAAATTCCCAATCAGACAACTCGTAAAAAGAATGATAATGAGAACGAGAGTGTTACGCAAATAGACTAAAACAGAAAGGAGCCTGCTATGCGTAAAATATTAAAAGCGTTGAGCCTGTTGATCTGCACAATGCTTTTGTTCAGTGCATGTGCAGGCTCTTTGAATCTGAGACCGGGACCTTTCCGTTCGGAAATGCAGGATGTTTTCGTTCAGCAGACGACACTTACGGTTCCGGCCAGTCACGCCGAGCATGGGGAGGATTATGTCATTGAGTGGCAGGACCCTGTGATGGAAAAGCACGTCCGGAAATGGCTTGACCGCCCGAAGGGAGATATCTATCACAGCGATGTCTGGGATTATCAGCGGGTCTCGATAAATTCCGGAACCGGCGTAGGGGATCTCATCGTCAAAGATGCACCGGATGGGGTGGACATTGGAAGAAACGTCAACAGCAATGAGCAGCTGGCAGCCTGCGCAGTCAGCGTAGAGGGAACGTATGATCCGGTGACCTCTCTGGCAGACCTGCGGCATTTTGACAGCTTGCAGGTATTGTCGGTCAATAATAGAAGGGGAGCCCCACCCATTACAGATCTGACAGGTCTGGAGGAATGCAAAAATCTGATGCTTTTGAGTGTGCCCAGTGTGGAGAGCAGCGCATTCCCGACCTTTGCAAAGCTGGATTCTGTGGTAGAGCTGAAGTATGGCAGTGACGGGATCCGGGCGGATTCCAATGTCTCCGACCTTTCGGCGCTGGCGCAGATGAAGTCGCTGAAGATGCTGTGGATCACCGGCAGTGAGGTCGATCTGACCCAGCTGGCCGGAGCTGACTTGCGGGTCCTGAGACTGGACGTGACCCGGATCGGTTCGCTGGAACCGCTGAAGCAGATGGAAAATCTGAGCTTTCTGCAGCTGTGCCAAGGGCCGGAGATCGACAGCTTTGCCCCGCTGGCGGAGAGCAGTGTGCAGTATCTGAGTATGTCTCTCTCTCAGGGTGCACAGGAAGCCTACAAGGACATGGATTATACTCCCCTGACCCAGATGCCGCAGCTGATCTGGCTGGATCTGACCAACAACATCACGTTTGATACGGAAACCTGCAAAAAACTGCTGGCAAACGATACGGCCCTGAAATATCTGAAAATTTCCTATACATCAGCGGCCAAAGATGCCGAAGAGCTGGATACAGCGCACCTGAAAGAGTTCACTGCCCCGGCTCCGTAATGCCCCAAAATGCAAAACACCCATGCCAGCGCCGGCATGGGTGTTCTTCCGTACAGATTCAAAGCCGCTGCAAGGCTCTTGCGTCGCTGCGTTCCAGTGCGGTCATGCCGGTATCCAGCGCCATGGCCAGCAGGATGCCCAGCAATACATCAATGCAGCTGTGCTGCTTGAGCAGAACCGTGGACGCAATGATGGAAACGCAGAGCACGGCGGAGGCAGGCCGCATCCAGCGGCGGCCCGGCGTTTCAAAGATGCGGCTGCGGTAATAGGCCATCATCAGGGTGACAGAGTTGAACACATGGATGGAGGGGCAGACGTTGAGGGGCGTGTCGGTGGCATAGAGCATCCGCACGGCCTGAGCAAAGATGTCGCTGCCGTACACCCGGTAGGGCCGCAGGTCCAGCCCGGTGGGCAGGATGACATAGCAGGCCAGCGCAATGGTCATGCCCGCAAACAGGGGCAGGCAGAGCCGCCAGAAGTCGGCCCGGGGCGCTTTCCACAGCAGGTAGAACAGGGTGAACGGGATCCACAAAAACCACGCAAAGTAGGGCACGATGGCATATTTGCAAAAGGGGATCAGGTCGTCAAGATGGCAGTGCACCAGAACATCGGGCACGGCAATATGGACTTCGAGCCAATGGAACGCCGAAAGGTAAAACAGGAGATAAAACGCCATGAACGAAACGGGATGGCTGGAAAACCAGTTGCGCATGGAACACACTTCCTTTTCTGGAATGGGGGCCGCAGCCCCGCCTAAAGTTCTTTGCAGCGTATGATTATACCGCGCAAAGACGAAGAAAACAAGACAAAAAGCTGACAAAATCGTGAACACATCCGCGCGGAATTTGGTATGCTTTGGGGAAGCGGATGCAGGGGAGAGAAGCTTCTGCCTATTGATACGAGACAGGATGCGGGTTTCCTGCACAAAAAAGGCCCTCCCCGCCAAAACTGCAATGGCGGAGAGGGCCGGATATACGGAAACTCAGATCACCTTTTGTTCCATCCACCTGCCGCGGACAAAGCGGACGCAGAAGAACAGCGAGCGCATGGCCCAATCCAGGAACATGCCCATCCAGATGAACAGCAGGCCGCAGTGGAACTTGAGCACCATCAGGTAGCAGAAGGCCACCCGGAACACCCACATGGAGATGACGCTGACCGTCATGGTAAAGGCGGCATCTCCGGCGGCGCGCAGGATGTTGGGCAGGGTGAAGCTGGAGGGCCACAGGATCAGCGATACAGCGTTGAACCAGACCATCAGCTCCAGTGCCATGCCGTAGGCATCCGGCGAGAGGTTGAACCAGGAGAGCGCCAGCTTGTTCAGGAAGAACAGGCCGGAAAGGTTCATCACCCAGTCCCCGGCGTAGGCGGTCAGGAGCAGCAGGCGGGAATAGCGCTTGGCCTGCGCCTTTTCCCCGGCACCCAGACACTGGCCCACAACGGTCAGCGCGCCGATGCCAACGGCGGAGGCAGGCACGTTCAGGAAGCTGGAGATGTTGCCTGCCACGGCGTTTGCCGCAATGGCGGCGGTGCCCAGCGTGCTGGTCAGGCTGGAGACCGACAGCTTGCCGATCTGGAACATGCCGTTCTCGATGCCGGCGGGGATGCCGACTTTCAGGATGCGCTTGATGAGGTCGAGGTCGGGCTTCAGGTCGGTGAGGTGGTCGATGCGCAGCGCACAGTCCGGCTTCTGCAGCAGGAACATCACGGTGAAGCAGGCGATCATCCGGCTCACGAGGCTGGCGGTGGCCGCACCCATCACGCCCATGCCGAACTCGTAGATCAGGATGGCGTTGCCGCCAATGTTCACCACGTTCATCACCAGGCTGGAAAGCATACTGATCTTGCTGTTGCCCTGGGCGCGGAACAGGGCCGCACCGGCGTTGTACACGCCAATAAAAGGATAGCTCAGGGCCGAGAGCAGAAAATAGGTCTCAGCGTAGCGCATCACATCCGCGTCAATGGAGCCGAAGATGCCCCGCAGGATGGCGTGCCGCCCCACCGCCACGATGACGGCGGTGACCACGCTGAGCGAGATCATAATGAACATGATCTGGGCGGCGCTGGCCTTGGCCCGTTTGGGCTCCCGGTGCCCGATGTCCTGGCTGGCGACCACCGCGCCGCCGGTGGCCAGTGCGCTGAGCAGCTGGATCATCAGCACGTTGAAGGAGTCCACCAGGCTCACGCCCGAAACGGCGGCTTCGCCCACCGAGGAGACCATCAGGGTGTCCGCCAGACCGATGGAGATGCTGAGGGCCTGCTCTGCCACCAGCGGCAGGAAAAGTGAGATGAGCTGTTGACGGTTGAACAGCGGTCTTGATGTGGTCGATGCGTCTGTCATGGTGTCCTCCCTTGGCGCGTGGATTCAAACACACCCATGATAGCGCGGAATGACGTGAAAATCAAGATGTTGTATCCAACAAACCTGAAAATCAGGCAAACTCTTTGCTGGGGGTCAGGCTGGTGCCGTAATAAACGATGTAGTCGTAGGGAATCTGGGGGTTGTATGCAGCCAGATCGCCGTACTTGGCCAGAATGTCATCTCGGTGTCGGGCGCGATCCGCAGGCCGCCCACCTCGATGTCGTGGTCCGAAACGTTCCGCACCGAGAGGAAGGAGTGGCCGCTGGAATTGATGGAGGCATCGCCCCGGTCCTCGGCCCGGGCGTAGACGCGCAGCAGGGCCACGGCACCCTCGGCGGGTTCTGCACCGTAGGCCTGCACGGCAGATCTATGGTCGGCCTGCTCAAAATCGTAGGGGCCGCCGGTGCTGGTGGTAAAGCCGACGATGTTGCGGATCTGATCCTCAAGGGGGCTTACATCGGTGATGACACGTTCGTCCTGGGGGGCGGGCGTGGCGGCGGGAGCCTCGGCCAGCGCGGCGGTGCTGCAGAACACGCACAGGGCCAGCGTCAGGCAGAGGGAAAGGGCGCGGAACAGCTTTTTCATGGGGTGACCTCCAAAGAGAAAAAAATTCAGGTCAAGGATAGACGATTTTTGGGGCGCTGTCAAGAAAAAGATATCTGCCGACTTTACCCCCGGGGCCGGTTGTGTTAAAATGGAACTGGCAGCTGTGCCCGGTGGTTTGGGGCATGGGGCCGATCGGAAGGTAAATGAATCTGACCCAGAGAGGGGAACAACCTATGCCAAAAGAAGCACACAAGGTCGTGGTCATCGGGCACCGCAACCCCGATACCGATTCCATCTGCTCCGCCATTGCCTATGCGGAGCTCAAAAACCGCACCAGCACGCTGGTCTGTGAGCCGCGCCGTGCCGGTAAAATGAATCAGGAGACCGAGTTCGTCCTGAAAAAATTCGGTGTCACGCCGCCCCGGATGTGCACCGACGTGAACCCCAAGATCCGGGACGTGGATTACCGCGAGATGCCGGGCATCCCGGGCTCCACCAGCCTGCGCCGCGCATGGAAGATCATGCGCGACCAGCAGATCGACACCCTGTCCATCACCAGCGCGGACAACGAGCTGGAGGGCATCATCACCGTGAAGGATCTTGCCACCGCCAACATGGACGTGTTCGATACCGCGGTGCTGGCCAAGAGCCGTACCTCTTATAAGAACATCCTTGAAACGCTGAACGGCACCATGGTGGTGGGCAATGCCGACGCGGTCTGCACCACCGGCCACATCAAGATCGGCACCGCCACCCCCGAGATGCTGGAAAGCAGCGTGGAAAAGGGGGATATCGTCATTCTGAGCAACCGGTACGAAAGCCAGCTCTGCGCCATTGAAAAGGAAGCCTCCCTGCTCATCATCTGCAATGGGGCCAAGGTGGGCCGCACCATCCAGCGCATTGCCGATGAGACCGGCGTTGCCATTATGACCACCCCTGTGGATACCTACGCGGCGGGTAAGCTCATCAGCCAGTGCGCGCCCATCTCCTATTATATGACCCGGGACGATATCCTCAAATTCACCCTCGTCACCCCCGTGGCCGATGTGCTGCGGGTGATGGCAAAGGTGCGCCACCGCTATTTCCCCATCCTCGATGAGGAAGGCAAATACTGCGGCATGGTCAGCCGCCGCAACGTCATTGCCCTGCGCAAGCGGCGCATCATTCTGGTGGACCACAACGAGGCCACCCAGGCCGTGGAGGGCTTTGATCAGGCCGAGATCCTGGAGATCATCGACCACCACCGCATCGGCAGTCTGGAGACCAGCGGCCCGGTCTACTTCCGCAACCAGCCCGTGGGCTGCACCGCAACCATCATCACCCAGATGTACGATGAAAACGGTGTGGACATCCCGCCCCAGATCGCGGGCCTGCTGCTGGCGGCTATCCTTTCGGATACGCTGGCCTTCCGCAGCCCCACCTGCACCCCCGTGGATGAAAACGCCGCCAAGCGTCTGGCCAAGATCGCAGGCGTGGACATTGAAGAGTTTTCCACCGAAATGTTCGAGGCTGGTGAAAAACTGGACGGCAAGACCCCCGAAGAGGTCTTTTTGCAGGACTTCAAGGTGTTCATGTGCGGCGATATCCGCTTTGGCGTGGCGCAGGGCAGCTACATGACCCGCAAGAACCTGCAGGCCGCCCAGGCGCTGCTCCAGCCCTATCTGGAGGAGGCCCGCAACAAGCAGAACGTGGAGGACCTCTACATGCTGCTGACCGATGTGCCCAAGGAGGAGAGCGTGGTCATCTGCACCGGCCGCTACGCCGCCGAGGTGTTGAGCAACGGCTTTGAGAGCCGGCCCGCCGCCGACGGCAGCTGGACGCTGCCCGGCGTGGTCAGCCGCAAAAAGCAGTTCATCCCCGCCATGATGAGCGCCTATCAGGAGCTGTAACCCCCGATACAAAACACGAAGCCCCCGGAACCCTGCATGTTCCGGGGGCTGTTGTGTTTTGTAAGGGAGCGTCAGGCTGCGACTTTTAAGGGAGAGTTATCAGTCCAGATGGTGCCATCCAAAAGCTTTGTTACGGCCAATGTGCCGTTCACGCTGACCCGCGCTGGGTCCAGCGCATAGAAATCGCTCTCCCGCAGGTTTTCGGGGTCTGCCGTGGGGGAGATGCCCACCACGCACACCCAGTGTCCGTAGGTGCTGCTGGTGGCGATGTGGGGGTAATTGACTTCTTTCCAGCCAGAGCCGGAGAGGTGGTATTCATAGCTTGTCACGCGGTTGGTGTGCTTGGACACGCCGCTGACAGCGGTGTTTTTCAGATGTACGATGACGGGCCGCCCGGCCTGCAGCTCTTCATACAGGCGGGAAAGGCAGTCGGAAAGGGAGCCGCTGTAAGCGTAGTACCCGGCGGCAGACCATACCGCGCCGTTCGACCACATCCCGCTGCCTGAGCAGGGCTTGCCATCCAGAATGGTGCGGGCGTAGCGCAGGGCGTACCAGCTGCACCGGCCCGAGGTCTGGTTGCCGATGGAGACGATCTGCTGGCTGTCGAAGGACAGCAGCGTGATGCCGTTCACATCCTGCAATTGTGCCGCCGCAGCCTTTGGCGCGGCCAGAAAGCTCAGGCACAGCAGAACTGCTGCCATGAAAACGCGCACCGGAGCGCGCAGGGAACCATGCTGCATGGGGCAAACTCCTTTTCCTTGTTCAGGAACGGCACCCGGCGGTTCCCATTGCCTTAAGTTTAGCACCAAATCGTGGTAGAATTGTGTAAACGCCGGAAATATTTTCCGGTTTTTGCCCCGGGCATGGCAAAGGATCTTTGCGAAAATTCGTTCTGGAAAAAACAACAAAAGCAGGAGAAAATGTTTGGTGAAGCTGGCAATTGACAAAAGCGACAGTCGTTGGATAAAATAAAGCCAGAAGGGGTCCTGTTTCAAAATGGAAAGGCACCCTGCATATTATGAAAAACACAACAAAACGACTGGAGGTCCCGACATGAAAATGCTGAAAAAACTGGCCGCTTTGATTCTGGCGGCGACCATGGTACTTGTTCTGTTCACCGCCTGCGGCGGTGATACCCCATCGACCCCTGAGGCTCAGGCAGAAGCTCAGATGATGAGCAAGATCAATGAAAAGCGTGGTTCGGCAGTACAGCTGTGCAATGACACCGAGCTCAAACAGGAAGCTGAAAAGTTCTTGGATTCGGCGGTAGACATCAACACCGGAGCATGGAAAATTTACAATGCTATAGATGTTCATCGTGATGACAATGGTGTTTATACGGCCAAGGTCGTGGTCAAGAATGAGTATACCGGTAAACTGTTGGAAGAGTTCTTTAAGCTGGTAAACAACAAGGATAAGGATGTGAACATCAACGCAGTTGGCAAGTGGACCAAGGTTGGTGTAGCCGCAAAGACAATCAAGGGCAACATGTACATTTCTGTCGTTGTTCAGGTTAATCCCAACGCATAAGGATATAGTAATACACTCCCCGGAGCGTGGCTGAAAGGCCGCCCTCCGGGGCTTTTTGTATTTGTGGCAAAATCCTTCTGATTGTGGTACAATAAAGGATAGATTTTGTCGAAAGAAAGGAACCTTTGGATGCAGCTGTTTGAACTGGTCAGCCCGCGGCTGTTCCGCCCGCTGGCGGGGCCCAACCGGGCGTTTTATGCGGAGCTGCTGCTCCTGCTGTGGGAGGAGTGCCGCCACACGGCGGATTACTCCATCTCCCGGGCAGAAGCGGTGAGCCGGGCCGAGGATTACTTTGCGGCGCTGGCAAAGCCGCTGGCACTGGATGCCGATGACGCGGGCGATGAAGCCGAACAGCCCACCCGGGATCCCCATACCCTTGCGTTGGGCTTTCTGCTCCGCCTGCGCCGCACCGGCTGGCTGGAAGAGCAGCCCGGCAGCTATGAGGAGGAGCCTGCCCTTGCCTTTGTGCCCGAGGTGGCTCCTCTGTTGGAAGCGCTGGAAGAGATCCTGAACCCGCGTGTTGTCACCTACACCGGCAAGCTGTACAAGGCCTGGCAGCTGCTGCAGAACATCGGGGAGGAAAAGAGCCCCTATGAGAATGTTCTGCGGGAGGTGGCCTCCGATCTGGAAGCACTGAACAAGTCCCTGCGGGCGCTGAACGCATCCATCGGGCATTATATCGACCGGCTCACCCGCAACCGCACCCCGCAGGAGGTGCTGGAGCTCTTCGACCAGTACGAGGAAAAGGTGGTGGCCGCCGCTTACCACCGCTTCAAGACCAGCGATAACCTGTTCAATTACCGCGCTTATCTGGAAGAGGCGCTGGACGACTGCGAGGCAGAGCACCTGCCCCGGCTGGCGCTGGATTACGCCCGGGTGGAGCGCTGTGCCCCCGGCGAGGCCGCCCCTGCCGTGCGTGCCCTCATCCAGAAACTGCGGGATTCGCTGGAAGAGATGAGCACCCTGATGCGCCAGATCGACCAGAGCCACATCCGCTACCGCAAGCGGGCCGTGCAGCGGGCACAGTTCCTGCTGCTGAGCGACCGCTCCTCGCAGGGCAGTGTCACCGCCCTGCTCCGCCGCTATGCCGAGGAGATCAAAACGCCCGATCAGCTGTTCGCGCCGGATGACGGCCCGGTGGCAAAGCGCCTGCACCTCTACCCGGCGGCGGTGTTCGGGGCAAAGCCCCTCTACCCGCCTGCCGCGCCCCGCAGCGAAACGCCGCTGGCCCCGGTGCGGCAGGCTGGGCTGGATGCGGAGCAGCTGCGCAAAGAACAGCAATTGCTGCTGGACTACGCCCGGATGGCTGTGACCGAGGAAAACGTGGGCCTGCTGGCAAAACAGGCCCTTGCCGCCCGCAGTGCGGTGGCTGCTTCCACGCTGGCGGAGGAATACCCCCGCGATTTTGCCCGCATCATCGGCCTGCACACCTACTCGCAGTCGCCGCGCCGGGCTTACGATATCACCCTTACCGGAAACTGGGTCGAACGGGGCGGCTTCCGGTTTGAAGAGTTTATTCTGACACCCCGCAGGGAGGACGCTGACCATGGCCGAACCGAATAAAATGCTGGAAGAGACCGCAAACTATCTGCTCAACCACTGCTTTGTGCTGGGCGGTGTGGAGGATCAGCGGGCAAAATACCTCTATGTGCAGGATCATCTGCCCGAGGTACGGGCCGTGTTCGCGCCGCTGGGCTATGCGGTAACGCTTTACCCGGCTCCGCTGCAGGCGGCGGCGCTGGTCAACGAGCATGAGGGCAGCCAGGCCCGGCTGCTGAAATACGAGAGCATCCTGCTGCTGGTGCTCCGCCTGCTCTACCTGCAAAAGCGGGAGAGCCTTGCCGCCAGCGCCGATCAGGTGCTGGTCACGGTGGAAGAGGTGCAGACGGAGCTGCAGAAGATGAACCTGCCCCGGCGGCTGGACCAGCGCACGCTGGAGGAGCTGATGCGCACCCTGCGCAGGTACAATCTGGCCCGCCCGGTGGGGCGGCTGACCGGCCTGGACAGCCGCATCGAGGTGTTTCCCACCGTGCTGCTGGCTCTGCCGGATGCAGACCTTGCCGATGCCGCCGCCGAGAGCAGCCGCACCCGGGAGGAACTGGCCCTCTACGAGCGGCCTGACGGAGATGCCAGCGGGGAGGAAGAAGAATGATCGAATTAAAGCGCCTGAAGCTCATCAACTGGCACAACTTTGAAAATGTCACCTTCGATTGTGCCCGTCTGACTTATATGATCGGTGTCAACGCGGTGGGCAAGACCACCATTCTGGATGCCATCCGCTACTGCCTGACCACCAACCGCAATTTCAATGCCCTGGGCAATAAAAAGAGCGGCCGCACCCTGCAGGGCTCTGTCCACGCCAAGCAGCGCGGCGAGAACGCCTACCGCCGCCCGGGCCGCACGGTGGCATATATCGGTGCCGAGTTCTGGGATACCGTCAAGCGGACAAACTTTGTCATCGCTGTCCGGGTGGAATCCGAGGGCCCCATGCAGGAGCTCCACCCCGGCGACCAGACCTGGTACATCTCCGAGGACGGCATCACGCTGGAAAAGCTGCCCTTCCTTGATCCGCGCACCGGTGCCCCCAGCGCCAAGGAGGACTTCAAGCCCGCCGTGGGCCGCCTGTCCTACACCCGCAGCCCCAGCGAGGCCCGGGACCGCATCTGCCGTGCCCTGGGCATTGGCCGCGCCTCCAGCCCGCTGGGCAAAAAGTTCAACGAAGTGTTCCAGATGGGCACCAGCATGGACGAGATCCCCAACTTCCGGGAGTTCCTGTACCAGTACATCCTGCCCCAGCCGGAGCTGGATCTGGAAGCGCTGCAGGGCGACCGGGTGGAGCTGGAAAACCTCCACGCCGTTCTGGCCGAGGCCCAGACCCGTGCCGCCGCACTGGAACAGATCGTGGCGTATGGCCGGGAAGCTGCTGCCAAAGAGACGGATGCCCTTGTCAACCGGGGCGCGGCCCTGCTGGCCCGCGCCGAAGCGGATGCCGGTGAGGATGCCTCCTGGCAGAGCCATCTGGATGCAGGCCGCCGCCAGCTGGCCGACCTGAACGCAAAATACGAGGCCGCCAAGAACGCCGAAGCCGAAGCCCGCCGGGCCTATCTGGCGGCCCACGGTGCGGCCGGTGACAGCGGCGCGGGCCGGGCACTGGATGCCCTGACCGAGGAGCTGGCCCGGAAAAAGAGTGCACTGGATGCAGCAGCCCGGACAAGGAACGGTCTGGAAGCAACTGCAGATACCATCACCGGCCTGCTGACCCAGCTGAACCGCAGCGGCTTTGCGGTGGAGAAGGAGCTCTGGCCCCAGCGCCTGACAGCGGAGCATCTCCCCGCCCTGACCGAGGCACTGGCCCGCATCGAAAAGCCGCTGGAGGAGCAGTATTTTGCTGCCCGGCAGGCTTCGGCGGATCTGGCAAAAGAGCAGGAGGGCCTGCGGGCCGAGCTGAACGCCGTGTCCGGCGGCAAGTGGGTCTACCCCCACGGCGATGCCGCCACCAAAGTGCGGGATGCCGTGAATGCCGAGCTGAAAAGCCGCGGCATGACAGCGGATGCAAAGATCTTCTGTGAACTGCTGACCGTGGCCGATGAGAGCTGGCAGGATTGTGTGGAAGCCTGCCTGGGTGACCGCCGGTTCGATATCCTTGTGCCGCCTGCCCATTATGCCGCCGCCAAGAGCGCCTTTGTGGCGCTGGGCGACCGGGTGGGGCCCATCAGCCTGCTGGATACCCCGGGCATCCGCAAGGCGGACCGCCATGCGGAGACGGCCCCCGCCGACAGCCTTGCCGCCCAGGTCACCAGCGAGAATCCGCTGGCCGCACAGTATGCGGACACCATCCTGCGCCGCATCGTCTGCTGCGACACCCCCGATACGCTGGAGCATTTCCCCGACAGCGCCACCCGGGACCTGCTGCGCCATCATCCCTTCCGGCTGGAACGCCTGCGCAGGCCCCAGCGCTATATCGGCCTGGATGCCCGCAGGGAGCGTGCCGAAGCGCTGGAAGCACAGCTTGCCGCCCAGGCCGACCGCTGCCGCGAAGCCGCCCAGACCGAAAAGACCCTGAAATCTGCCTACGACCAGTACCAGAACGTCCTGCGGGGCCATGCGCTGGAACAGCTGGCCGAACTCTGGGCCAGCCGGGCCGCGCTGGATGCCGCCCGTGCCGACTACGCCGCGCAGGAGCAGAAGCTGGCCGACTGCCGCGAGAACCCCATGCTGCAGCAGCTCTACCGCGAGGAAGAAGCCCGGGAAGCTGCATGGGAGACTGCCCGCAAGGCCGTGGAGCAGGTGGGCGGCGATATCCGCGTCTGCGAAAAGCAGATCGCATCCTGCGAGGCGGAACAGAGCAAAGCGGTGGAGACCGCCGCACAGAGCCGGGAGGCGGCAGAGGCATTCTTTGCACAGCACCCGCTGCTGGAGCCTCTGGCACAGGAACGCAAAAAGGGCCTGATGACGGGCGGGCGCACGGCCCGTGCCGCCGCGCAGACTGCCGAAAAGGCACAGACCAGGCTGGACGATGCCCTGCAAGCTTATCTCACTTCCACGCTGGAACCCGCCCAGAGGGATTACAACGAGCACTATGTCTGCGATTATCCGCTGGGTCTGGCCGGGGTGGAGCAGTACCGCGCCCAGCACGACAGCCTTGTCCGCATTGATCTGGAACGCTACGCCGCCCGGCTGGAGCAGGCACAGCGGGACTGCAAGGACCGCTTCCGCAAGGATATCCTCTTCCGGATGAAGGATGATATCTTCAACGCCCGCCGCCAGTTCCGGGAGCTGAACAAGGTGATGGAGCAGCTGACCTACGGCGAGGAAGTCTACCGCTTTGAGCTGGAACCCAGCCGTGACCCCCAGCTGGCTGCCTTCTATCAGGTCATTGTGGACAAGGGCAACCAGCAGATGACCGACGGCGACTCGCTGGACAACCTTGCCGCCACCGCCGACCCCGTCTACGAGCGGCAGGTGGACGCGCTGATGGAAAAGATCATGGCCGATGTGGACGAGAACACCCGGGCCCGGCAGGAGGGCCGCACCACATCCGGTGCCACCCTCTCGGATTATGTGGACTACCGCACCTATCTGGACTATGACATCAAGGTGACCAACACCGTCTCGGGCCAGCAGGCCTATCTTTCCCGCGTCAGCCGCGATTCCTCCGGCGGCGAAAACCAGGCTCCCTTCTATGTGGCCATCTGCGCCAGCCTGCTGCAGATCTATCAGAAGAGCGAGAACAGCATCCGCCTTGTCCTGCTGGACGAGGCCTTCAGCAAGATGACCAGTGACCGCATCCGCCCCATGATGGAGCTGTTCCGCCGCCTGCAGCTGCAGGTTCTGCTCATCTCCACCGTGGAAAAGAGCACGGCCATCCAGCCCTACTGCGACATTACCTATTCCATCGTGCGCCACGGCGATGCCAACGCCATTGCGCCGTTCTACCGGGCCGGCACCCTTGCCGATGCCCCGGAAAAGGAGACTGAATATGAATAACACCCTTGCAAACATCTGGCTCTTTGCCACCCACTGGACCAAGCTGGATGCTTTTGATACCGAGGAAGAGCTCAACGATGAACTGGAGCTGCTCCAGCGCCAGAGCCTGCCCACCAAAGTCCGTCAGGTCACGGACAAGGAAGGCAGGGAACAGTTCCTCCTTTACGTCAAACAGGCCGACCGCGATTACGCCCGCTACTGCACCGGCTGGCGGCCCGGCGGGATGATGTGATCCACCTCTGCAAAAAGGAGAATCCATGTCAAAACAGAAAATTCAACTTTCGGATCACTTTGATTATTCACGGCTGATCCGTTTTGTGCTGCCCTGCATTGGCACCATGCTGTTTACTTCCATTTACGGCATTGTGGACGGCCTGTGTGTCTCGAATTTTGTGGGCAAAACGGCCTTTGCGGCAGTCAACCTCATCATGCCCGTGCCCATGCTGGTGGGCACAGTGGGCTTTATGCTGGGCACCGGCGGCAGCGCTATTGTGGGCATCACGCTGGGTGAGGGCGATAAAGCCCGTGCCGACCGCTATTTCAGCCTGTTTATGTCAACGGCGCTGATCGCCGGCATCGTGCTGTCCGTGCTGGGGATGCTGCTGCTCCGGCCGGTGGCCCTGATGCTGGGTGCAGAAGGCGAGATGCTGGACTACGCCCTGCGCTATGGCCGGGTGCTGATGCTCAGCCTGCCCACCTTTATCCTGCAGAATATGTTCCAGAGCTTTTTTGTCACCGCCGAAAAGCCGCATCTGGGCTTTTACTTCACGGTGGGCGCGGGCTGCACCAACATGGTGCTGGACGTGCTGCTGGTGGGCATCCTGCACTGGAGCGTGGAGGGTGCCGCCATTGCCACCATGCTCAGCCAGGTGGTGGGCGGCCTGCTGCCGGTGTTCTACTTCCTCAACCGGAAAAACACCAGCCTGCTCCACCTCAGCCGCCCGCAGTTTGAGGGCGGTGTGCTGCTGAAAGCCTGTGTGAACGGCTCCTCTGAGCTGATGACCAACCTTTCCATGTCGCTGGTGAACATCCTGTACAACTATCAGCTGCTCCGCTTTGCGGGCGAGGATGGCGTGGCCGCTTACGGTGTGATCATGTATGCGTCCTTCCTGTTCGTGGCGGTGTTTGTGGGCTACGCCGTGGGCAGCGCGCCCATCGTCAGCTACCACTATGGTGCCAATAACCGCAAAGAGGTCAACAACCTCTACTGCAAGAGCCTGAAGCTCATCGGTGTGGTTGCGGTGGTAATGACCATCGGCTCCATGTTCATCATCCCCCATGTAGCCCGCTTCTTTGTGGGCTATGATGAAAACCTGCTCATTCTGACCACCCGGGCCTTCCGGCTCTATGGCCTGAGCTTCCTCATCATGGGGTTCAACGTCTATGCGTCCTCCTTCTTCACGGCCCTGGGCGATGGCGTGACCAGTGCGCTCATCTCGTTCCTGCGCACCCTGCTGTTCCAGGTGGCGGCGGTTCTGCTGCTGCCGCTCCTGTTGGGCATCGATGGCATCTGGCTGGCCGTGACAGCCGCCGAGCTGGCCGCTTTGCTGGTCAGCATCGGCCTGTTCATCACCAGAGATCAGCAGTTCCATTACCGCAAGGCAGAATAACCGCAAACAAAGAAAGGACCCTCGGCGGGTCCTTTCTTTGTTCAGAATGTAAACTCCACGAACGCGCAGTTTTTGATGCCTGCCGCCGCGTACTCCTCGTTGGTCATATCGTAAAAATAGGACTGCACCACCCGGGCAATGCCGTTGTGGGCCACCAGCAGGTAGGTCTTGTCGGTGTCGGCCCGGAGCTCGTCCAGCAGGTTGTAGATGCGCTGGGCCAGCTGCATCATGCTCTCGCCGCCGGAGTAGCGGTCGGCAAAGTGGGTCTTGGAAATGCGGAACTCTTCGCCGTCCCGGGGCGTGCCCTCGTAGCGGCCAAAGCACTGCTCCCGGAGCCGGGGCTCACACCGGGCGGGAATGCCGGTGGCCTCTGCAATGGCCCGGGCGGTGTCGGCGGCGCGGGACAGGGGAGAGTACAGGATCTCATCGATCCGGAGACCGCTGGTCCGGAGCTTTTCGCCCAGCTCCCGGGCCTGAGCGCGGCCTTTTTCGGTCAGTGGGCTGTCGGTCATGCCGCAGATCTTGTTTTCCACGTTCCACACGGTCTCGCCGTGGCGGGTGAAATAGACCTTGTGCACCGCCTTGGTCAGTCTGTGATCCCGCAGGGTGACAGTGCTGCCCTCGTTGATGTCCAGCCGGGTCAGCTCGGCATCCGGGTAGGGGAGAACCCGCTGTGTGCCGTCGGCAGCCTCCAGCAGGACATCACAGAGCACGGGCTGGCCCTCGGGCAGCTCCTCGCAGCCATAAAGCTGCTCCTCAATGCGCAGAACGCGGTAGTTTTTTTCTTCCATCCTCTTCGACCTCTTTCGGGCAGATTGTTTCTTACATTATAAAACGGCAGCGGGGCCCCGTCAACGCTTGACAGCCCCGTGTGCCGCCTGATAAACTAGACGCAAGGGATAAAAACGCCAAAAGGAGAGAAAAAGTTGAACATTACAGAACTGCGGTATCTCGTCGCCATCATGGAATGCGGATCTGTGAGTGCGGCGGCAAAGCGGCTGTATGCCGCTCAGCCCAACGTGAGCAAGGCGCTGAAAAATCTGGAAGAAGAATACCATCTCCGCATTTTTGAGCGGTCATCCACCGGCATGATCCCCACGGAGCAGGGGCGGCATTTTATCGAGCAGGCCGAGCGGGTGCTGCGGGAGGTGGACAGGCTGGACCGGAGCGTGCAGGAGGAGCAGGAGCGCTGCGCCGAACTGCGGGTAATGATCCCCCACGCCACCTATGCCTCCTATGCGGCGGTGGATTATCTGGAGCAGGCGGCCTCCATTGAGCGGCTCCACATCCACATCCGGGAGGGCGGCTCCATGGAGGCACTGGATCATGTCCTGCGGCAGGGGTATCATCTGGCTCTGCTGCGGTACGCCGTGGAGGATGACGAGCACTATACCCATTACTGCGCCCGGCGGGGCCTGAAAATGGAACCCATTATGGATTTTGAATACAGTCTGCTGACCAACCGGGACGGCCCGCTGGCCCGGAAGGCGATCCGCGACCTGTCTGAGCTGGACAAGTATATGGAGATCCTCCACGATGATTTCCAGCTGCCCGGCGAGGAGGGCGGCGACGGTGTGCGCTGGCATGTCAACCCGGAGCGCCGCATCCATGTGTATGAGCGGTGCAGCCAGTTCTCGATCCTGCAGCGGCTGCCCACGGCCTACATGTGGGCATCGCCCATGCCCCGCAGGGCACTGGAGCAGTACTATCTGGTGCTGAAGAAGTGCCCGGCCCAGCGCCAGCAGATGCGGGATGTGCTGGTCTACCCGGACAAGGGCCGCCTGCGCCCCGAGGAGCAGGCCTTTGTGGATCTGCTCCACAAGGAAGCGGCTTCCACCGTGAAATAAAGGGGCTTTCCGGCTAAGGCACGGCAAAGGTTGCTCCCTTCAGAATTGACAGAAAAACCAATAAATGGATGTAAAACCGGGCGAAAATGAGCGCCCGGTTTTATTTTTGCTGATAAATGGTCAAAAAATAAACGGAAAAGCGGCAAAAATTCTTTGCGGCTATATCGGAAACGATATGGCCCCATGCCGGAAAGATATTTCTCCGCTGGAAAAAAGTGTGATACCATGAGGCCAGAAAAGAGCCCCGGGTATGCGGCAGAATGGGGCCGCGGCCGGCAGGGGCAAAAAGGAGGTTTCTGGTATGATTAGTTTCCTGCTCTGTCTTGCGATCCTGGTGGGCGGATACTTCGTCTATGGCAAGATCGTGGACAATACCTTCGGCCCGGACGACCGTGAAACGCCTGCTGTGCGCATCAACGACGGCGTGGACTATGTCGTGATGCCCCAGTGGAAGCTGTTCCTCGTCCAGCTGCTGAACATTGCGGGCCTTGGCCCCATCTTTGGTGCCATGCAGGGCGCTTTGTGGGGCCCCGTGGTGTTCCTGTGGATCACCTTCGGCACCATCTTTGCCGGTGGTGTGCATGACTACTTCTCTGGCATGATGAGTGAGCGCAACGACGGTGCTTCCATCGCGGAGATCACCGGCAAATACTTAGGCCCTGTGATGCAGAACGTGATGCGTGTGTTCTCTGTTGTGCTGCTGATCATGGTGGGCACCGTGTTTGCCGTCGGCCCTGCCGGTCTGATCGTTGAGCTGTGCAGCCAGAGCGGCGCATCCGGCGTGATGACTTCGCTGCTGTTCTGGCTGGTCATCATTCTGACCTACTACTTCATCGCGACCTTTATCTCCATCGATGCGGTCATCGGCAAGATCTACCCCGTGTTCGGCATCTGCCTCATCATCATGGCCATCGGTGTCATCTTTGGCATCTTCACCAACCCTGCCTATACCATCCCCGAGATCTGGGATCACTTCGGCAGCATGCACCCGTCGGGCACGCCCATCTGGAGCTTTATGTTCATCACGGTTGCCTGCGGCGCGATCTCCGGCTTCCACTCCACCCAGTCGCCTCTGATGGCCCGCTGTATGAAGAGTGAGAAGCAGGGCCACTTTGTGTTCTACGGTGCCATGGTCTGCGAGGGTGTCATTGCCCTGATTTGGGCCGCTGCAGGCTGCTCTCTGTACGAGGTCACTGATGGCCTGAACACCGGTCTGGCACAGGCACTGGCAATGGGTCAATCCAAGGCCATCTATGATGTCTGCTCCAAGACCATGGGCGGCGTGGGCATCGCACTGGCCATGATCGGCGTGGTCGTCTGCCCCATCACCTCCGGCGATACCGCCTTCCGTTCCGCCCGCCTGACCCTGGCCGACTGGTTCAAGATCGATCAGGACAGCTACGGCAACCGCCTGAAGCTCTGCATCCCCGTGCTGGGCGTGGGCGCATTCCTGGGCATTGGCAACGCGCTGGGCTTCATCAACTACACCGTGATCTGGCGCTACTTCAGCTGGACCAACCAGACGCTGGCCATGATCGTTCTGTGGGCTGCTTCCATGTACCTGTTCAAGGAGAAAAAGAACTACTGGATCACCGCAGTGCCCGCCACCTTTATGAGTGCCGTGTCCGCTACTTACTTCGTGCTGGCTCCCGAGTGCCTGGGCGGCCTGCTGAACCATAAGACTGCTGAGGGCGCTATCGTCTATAACACCGCAGTTGCTTACCCGGTGGGCATCCTCTTTGCGATCGCCATGCTGGCGCTGTTCATCTATGCGACCAAAAAGCAGACGGTGAAAAAGACTGCATAATTGACATTTCCCCCTCTTTAACCCTCTCGATACCCATTCACAACCACAAAAGCCGCCTGCCGGGCCGTCCGGCAGACGGTTTTTTCTTGTGCAGAAAAACAACGAATTGCGGCAAAAAGAACAGGAATGCAGACAAGATGCACAAAAATATGCCAAAAAGTTTGGCAGGGTGTACTAAAAACGGAAAAACACCCGCTGAAACGATTTCGGCAAAGAAGTTTTGACGAGGATACGTTAAAAAATATTTGCCGGGATTCCCGGGAACGGCTGACTTATATAGTTTTTGATATAAGGGCCATTCTGGAAGGATATTACCAGATTTATGAAGATTGTGTTAACATAGGGCCAAGGAATGGCCGTGACGGGGCAGAATGGGGCTCCGGGCACGGACGATAAAAGGAGGTTTCTGGTATGATTAGTTTCTTACTCTGTCTGGCGCTCCTGATCATCGGCTACTTTGTCTATGGCAAGATCGTTGACAATACGTTCGGACCGGACGACCGCGAAACTCCTGCTGTGCGCATCAACGATGGCGTTGACTACGTTGTGATGCCCCAGTGGAAGCTGTTCCTCGTCCAGCTGCTGAACATTGCAGGTCTGGGACCCATCTTTGGTGCACTGCAGGGTGCTCTGTGGGGCCCCGTGGTGTTCCTGTGGATCACCTTCGGCACCATCTTTGCCGGCGGCGTGCATGACTACTTCTCCGGCATGATGAGCGAGCGCAACGACGGCGCTTCCATCGCTGAGGTCACCGGCCGCTATCTGGGCCCCGTGATGCAGAACATCATGCGTGTGTTCTCTGTGGTGCTGCTGATCATGGTCGGTACCGTGTTCGCAGTGGGTCCCGCAGGCCTGATCGTGACCCTGTGCAAGAACGGCGGTATGTCCGGTCTGCTGACCACCACCCTGTTCTGGCTGATCATCATTCTGGCCTACTACTTCATCGCAACCTTTATCTCCATCGATGCCATCATCGGTAAGATCTACCCCCTGTTCGGCATCTGCCTGATCATCATGGCAGTGGGCGTTATCTTCGGTATCTTCACCAACCCCGCCTACACCATCCCCGAGATCTGGGCAAACTTCAGCAATATGCACCCCTCCAACACCCCCATCTGGAGCTTCATGTTCATCACCGTTGCCTGTGGTGCTATCTCCGGCTTCCACTCCACCCAGTCGCCTCTGATGGCTCGCTGCATGAAGAGTGAGAAGCAGGGCCACTTCGTATTCTACGGTGCAATGGTCAGCGAGGGCGTTATCGCTCTGATCTGGGCCGCTGCCGGCTGCGCACTGTACACCATCACCGACGGCAAGATGGTCGGTCTGGCCGAGGCTCTGGCTGCCGGTCAGTCTGCCGCTATCTACGACGTCTGCCTCAAGACCATGGGTAAGGTTGGCGTGGCACTGGCTATGATCGGTGTCGTTATCTGCCCCATCACCTCTGGTGATACCGCGTTCCGTTCCGCTCGTCTGACCTTGTCCGACTGGCTCAAGATCGATCAGGACAGCTACGCAAACCGCCTGAAGCTCTGCGTTCCCGTTCTGGGCGTGGGCGCATTCCTGGGCATCGGCAATGCACTGGGCTTCATCGACTACACCGTCATCTGGCGTTACTTCAGCTGGACCAACCAGACGCTGGCTATGATCGTCCTGTGGGCTGCTTCCATGTACCTGTTCAAGGAGAAGAAGAACTTCTGGATCACCGCAGTGCCCGCTACCTTTATGAGCGCTGTGTCCTGCACCTACTTCGTGCTGGCTCCTGAGTGCCTGGGCAAGATGATCAACACCTATGCAGACGGCAAGCTGGTGGCTTACAACACCGCAGTTGCATATCCCATCGGCATCGTCTTCGCAATTGCCATGCTGGCGCTGTTCATCTATGCAACCAAGAAGAACACCGAGAAGAAAGCCGCATAACCCATTCATAGCGGCAATTTCTCAGTAAAACAAACCGGCCGCTGTCAGCTCAGCGGCCGGTTTCCTGTTTTTGGCTAAGAGTGCGGGTTGGGCCTTGCATTTTCTTTGCCGGAGTGGGAAAATGGGTACAAACAAAAACGCAAAAGAGGGATGAACGTTATGCTCTTCAAACCTGCACAATTGGGCCTTGCCAGGCTCGACCCCGCCGAGCTGGCGGCTGACCGGAAAGCCTGCAAAAAGATCGGCCCCTGCGGCGTGGGCAAAAAGGCCCTGTATCTGAACAGCTTTTACATCGACCGCCGCTACTACCTGCCCTACACCAGCATCACCCGCGTGTTCAAGCGGGTGGCCATGAGCTCCGGCGGCTTTACCGGCAAGGGAATGTTTGCCTCCATGGCTTACCTTGTGGTGGAGTACGACGGCGGCAAACAGAAGCAGTGCAACTTCAAGGACGAGCGGGACGTGGATGCCCTGCTGGAGCTGCTGGCAAAGCAGCAGCCCCAGATCCGGCTGCTGAGTGCTGCCGGGGAGCAGGCGTTGCAGAAAAAGGCCGAGGAAAAGGCCGCCCGCAAGCTGCCGGAGCTGTCTGACGATGCCAAACACACCGTGACGGTCCTGCGCAGGGCAAAGGAGTATCTGGACGCAAAGCCCGAGCTTTCCAATGAGCTCAGTGCTGCCCAGCGCCGCAAGCGCGCCCAGCTCAAGAGCAAGCCGGTCTACCGCTATGTGGCCCTTGCCATCTTCCTGTTCGGCACGGCCGCCGCGGCCTACGGCCTGTACGCGGTGTTCACCCACACCGGCAGCTACGGCGTGTACTTTGCACTGTTCGGTTTTGCAGCCATCTTCCTCTTTTCCAGCTACAACATGCTGCCTACGGCGCACAATAACAACAACGCCATTATGAAGCGGGCCGATCAGGCCGATGCCGCCATGGCGGAGTATGTGAAGCACTACCCCAACGGCAGCTTCCCGGTGCCCAGCTGTTACGCCCACCCGATCGTCCTCAAGCGGATGATCGATGCCGTGGAGGAAGGTCAGGCCGTGACCACCGCCGAGGCACTGGATGCCGTCAAGGCCCGCCTGCAGGCCGTCAATGCGGATGTGCAGGTGGAGCAGGAGGAGTACGACGAGATCGTCGCCATCAAAGCGCTGTTCCTGAACCACGATTATCAGTAAAACTGCCCCTCTCTGTCATCGCTGTGCACTGCCACGCTTTGATGGAGAGGGTTTTTCTTGCCTTGTGGGGCGCTTCGTCTTATAATGAGCACAGAGAGTATTTTTGGAAAAAAAAAAAACAGGAGGTTCCCTATGGATATGGTCACATTGGGGCGCACCGGCATCACCGTGAACAAAAACGGCTTTGGTGCCCTGCCCATCCAGCGCATTTCCCAGGAGGACGCAGTCTTTCTGGCCCGCAAGGCTTACAAGGCGGGCATCCGCTTCTTCGATACCGCCCGCGCCTACACCGACAGCGAGGTGAAGCTGGGCGAAGCATTTGACGGCATCCGCTCCGAGGTCTACATCGCCACCAAGACCGCCGCCCAGAACGCGGAGGAGTTCTGGAAGGACCTGCACACCTCCCTGAACAATCTGCGCACCGACTATGTGGACATCTACCAGTTCCACAACCCGTCCTTCTGCCCCAAGCCCGGTGACGGCTCCGGCCTGTACGAAGCCGCACTGGAGGCCAGGGAAAAGGGGATGATCCGACACATCGGTATCACCAATCACCGCCTGTCCGTGGCCAAGGAAGCCATTGAGAGCGGCCTGTACGAGACTCTGCAGTTTCCGTTTAGTTATATTTCCGGTAAGCAGGAGTTAGAGTTGGTGCAGCTGTGCAAGGAGCACGAGATGGGCTTTATCGCCATGAAGGGTCTGTCCGGCGGTCTCATTACCAACAGCGCCGCCGCCTATGCCTTTGAAGCGCAGTTCGAGGGCGTTCTGCCCATCTGGGGCGTTCAGCGGGAAAAGGAGCTGGACGAGTTCCTCTCCTACATTGATAACCCGCCCCGGATGGACGCAGAGCTGTCTGCGGTCATTGCCCACGACCGGGAGGAGCTGTGCGGTGAGTTCTGCCGTGGCTGTGGTTACTGTATGCCCTGCCCGGCTGGCATCGAGATCAACAACTGCGCCCGCATGAGCCTGCTGCTCCGGCGCTCGCCCTCGGCAGAGCATCTGAGCCCTGCCGGTCAGGCCAAGATGAAGAAGATCGAGGGCTGCCTGCACTGCAACCAGTGCAAGGCCAAGTGCCCCTACGGGCTGGATACGCCCGCCCTGCTGGCCCGCAACTATGAGGACTACAAGCGGGTCCTGGCCGGGGAAGTCAAGGTGTAACAGAGAAAACAAAAAAGATGGATGCCGCATGACATCCATCTTTTTGTTTTACAGCGAAGAGGGGATCGGCTCCCGGAAGATCTTCATGGCCTGCTTGTAGCAGTGGATGAAATAGAGGATCTCCGCAATGGCAGTCAGAGCCCAGGAGCAGGGGTAGAGCAGGTAGAGCGAGGGGATGGTGTGGAAGTGGGCGAAGATGGTGTATACCCAGATCACCCGGAACACACAGGAACCCATGATGACGATGACAGTGGGCATCACGGTCTTGCCCAGACCGCGGGAAGCGGCAATGGTGCAGTCCATAAAGGCGGAAATGCAGTAGGCCAGCGCCATGACACCCACACGCTTCATACCGGCATCGATGACGGCGCTTTCGGTGGTGAAAAGGGCGAGGAACTGCCGCCCGAACAGGAACAGACCGCCGCCCAGCGCCAGACCCACACCAAAGGAGTAGGCCAGCGAGATGAAGTAGCTTTTCTTGACACGGTCAGGCTTGCCTGCGCCGTAGTTCTGGCTCATAAAGCTGGCACAGGCCATGTAGAAGGCGGCCATGCAGTCGTAGATGAGCGGGTCGGCATTCGCAGCGGCGCTGTTGCCCTTGACCATGAGGGAATCAAAGGAGTTGACACCGGCCTGGATGAACAGGTTGGCGATGGCGAAAATGGCGTTCTGGAATCCGGCAGGCAGGCCCAGCGCCAGAATGCTTTTGGTCATGGCGGGATCGAGCTTTGCTTCCTTGAAATGGAGGGCGTAGCAGTCCTGCACCCTGGTCAGGGCGTGGAGGATGAGCCCGGCAGAAACACACTGGGAAATGGCACTGGCCAGCGCCACGCCTGCCACGTCCAGGTTGCAGACGATGACAAAGAACAGATTCAGAAGGATATTCAGCACACCGGCAAAGCTCAGGATGTACAGCGGTTTTTTGGTCTCTCCGATGGCGCTGAACACGGCGTTGCCGAAATTGTACAGAGCCAGTGCCGGCATACCCAGAAAATACACCCGCAGGTAGAGGATCGCACCCGGCAGCAGGTCCTCCTTGGTGTTCAGCAGCTGCAGCATGGCAGGGGAGCCCAGCAGGCCCACAACCAGCAGGATCACGCCTGCGATCAGGCTGACGATCAGGGCCGAGTGGACGGTGTCGTGGACATCGTTCGGGTGTCTGGCTCCGTAGAAGCGGGCCACCAGCACGTTGATGCCGTTGCCCAGGCCGATGAGAAAGCCGGTGAACAGCGTGACAAAGATGCTGGTGGAGCCCACCGCGCCCAGCGCTGTGGAGCCCGCAAACCGCCCCACCACGGCCACGTCCGACATGTTGAATAAGACCTGCAGCAGATTGGATAATGCCAGCGGCAGGCTGACCAGAAGGATCTGCTTTGCCAGAGGGCCTTCTGTCAGGGATCTTGTGCTAGATTTCATGTTCTCTTTTTTCCTTTTCCAGTCCTAAACCGTGCCCGCGCACACCGGGGCACAACACCTATTATAAGAGATGCGCACACTTTTGCAAGATGAATCTTTCAAAAAGGGAGAACAGAATGCATCAGCGTCTTGCTGGCGCGGGATCGGGCACGGAATCCGGATACAGAGCCGCCAGACGGCTTGATTTTTGCCTCCGGCTGTGCTATACTACATTACACTGGTTTGCCAGTAATGTGCGATCGTAGCTCAGCTGGATAGAGCGTTCGGCTCCGACCCGGAAGGCCAGAGGTTCGAATCCTCCCGGTCGCATGTGTTAATAAAATCCCCGGTACACAAAAGTGTGCCGGGGATTTTTCTTTGTGGCCGGGAGGGTCAGACCTTACTTTAGATTTTCCATAAGTTTTGCCGCCAGCGTTTCGGCTTCTTTGGCCGGGACCCAGATATCCGGGAAGAATCCCCGAAGTTCTTCAAAATAATCGGAGCCATCCGGGGTCAGATAGACCGTGGAGAAAGTCATATCCACCGAACACTTGCTGTTGGGCAATTCGATATGGCCGCTGTTGCTGATCATACTTCCATTTGTGTTCTCTCCAATAATCAGGCTATTGTCTAAATTATAGGAAAGATCCAGTGTGATCTCCGCACAAGATGCAGAGCACTTTCCGCTTAGAAGGATCAGAATGTTGTCATTGCTTGCGCGGGGCGTTTTTGAGGTGGAAGGTGAAGCGACAAGAGAAGCTGGAAGAACGGAATAACGAACTCCAGTGCCAAATACCCGTTGGTGGCTGTATCGGTTGAACCACTGATGCGCAACTTCCTCGTAGCCCCCGACATTGGAGCGCAGGTCCAGCATGGAGATCTCCGCATTGCTCATCTGCGCTGCTGCGGCATTGGTTCCTTCCAAAAAGGACGGGTCAAAATGGTTGAACTGAAACACCGGGATCCCGTCGGTTTGGCGCAAGTCGGTATTCTGCCCTTTGGGGAGATCTTTGTAATACTGGCTCCAAGTGTCTGCTGTCAATACATCCGTACTGCCATCGGCATAGTGCACGGTCAATTGCTCGTCGCACACATGCTTATCCCACTCGGTTCCATCAAATTTTGCTTCTTTCAGCAGCACAGGATAGTACACAAGATATCCTTCTTTGGAAATGGAGCGTTTGAACAGTTCATCCAGATCGGGATGATCGTCCACGGATGCAACGACTTTTCCATTGGCATTCTGATAGCCCGAATCCGTTTTTACGAACATCACCTGACGGAAGAAAAACGGAATGTCTTTTTCCGACGGATAGTCCTGATTGATGTTGAAGTGACCGTCCTTGATAAAGGTAAGATGACTTACCAGAATCTTCTGCAAATCTTCACAGGTCAGGCTGTCCCTGCTTTGGACTTCCTGCAGAGTATCAGCCTTTGCCTGATCGAATACAGCGTGTCCGCCAAAATAATCGTAGAGAGCATAATCATAGTAGAGCGCGTCGAAGAGGTAATTCACATCTGCTTTCGCTTCATCTACGGTAAGTTCCTTTTCGGCATCGTATTCGCTGTAGGTATCGGTAAAGTAATCTGTATCTTTCTGTGCATCGGCGGGGTCATCGTAATGCCGCAGATAGGGTGTCGGGTCGGCGGCAGGAGCCGCTTCCCAACGCTGATGCTCTGTATTGATCTCATCCAACAGTTCGGCCTTTGTGGGCTGAGAATCCTTCACAAGCTGGGTGACTTTGGTACAGCCAGAAAGGTTTATGAGCACGATCAGACAGCAGAGCAGAGATGCAAGTTTGGACTTCATGGTGTAGGACTCCTTTTGATTTTGATATTACCCTTTCCGATTTTTCTGCCAGATGCGGTAAAGTCCGTCCGTGATCAGATACTCGCGGTATTCGATCGGCGTGCGGCAGGCCTCCCGGATGGTGCGGGGCAGGTTGCCGGTGGCATAAAAGCGGATGTCCGGGCCAAGCTCTGCCTGAAAGCGCTCGGCCAGCCCGTCCAGCAGCCCGGCGGTGCCCAGCACGAAACCGTTCTGTAAGCAGGCAGAGGTGTTCTTGCCCAAGATCGAGGAGGAAGCTGGAGCGGAGAGGTCGATCTGGGGCAGCTGGGCAGTTTTTTGCACCAGTGCGGAAAGGGAGAGCTGCGGCCCGGGCAGGATGACACCGCCCACCAGCTCCTGTTTGCCGTTGACTGCCATAATGGAGATGGCAGTATCTGCCGAGATGACCGCCAGCGGTCCGGGCCCCTCTTCCAGTGCGGCCACAGCACCGCATAGCAGCTCTGCGCCCAGCTGGGCCGGATTGTCCAGCCGCAGCTTGATGCCGCTTTTCAGGCCGGGGCCAACGGTCAGGAAGCGGGCAGAGCAGAACATCCGCAGTGCACCCAATACCCGGCCTGTCAGTGCGGGCACCACACTGCCCAGAATGCCGCCCTCGATCCGCTCGGGGGCAACCTGATATAAGGAGAGCAGATTCAGCAGATTCATGGCGTATTCGTCCACCGTTGCGGCCGGGCTGGAATGCAGCCGCCCGCTGAACTGCAGGGTGTCGTGTTCGTAGCCGGCAATCGTGATGTGTGTGTTGCCGATGTTGACCGTAAGGATCATGGTTGGGGCCTCCTCCGCTCTATAATGTAATTATATAATATAACACCGCCCCGGAAACTGCAAGGGCTCTCCCCTTGGCAAAGGGGAGACGAAATGGCCGTGGCCATTTCGGAGGGGTTCAAAACCTGCCCGGAAGCACTCATTTTGCGAAATATAGAAAAAACTCAAAAAAGATGCAAAAAAGTGTTGACAGAAGGGTGGGGATGTGGTATTATACTTGAGCGCCAAGGGCCGCCGGAAAGAATGACTTCTGAAAGCGGCAGAAGCAAAGCGAAAGAACCAATATGGATACGTTGAAAAACGAGCCACAAGTTCGAAAAGATCGAAAAGCTTCTGAAAAAAGTGCTTGACAAAAAATCACTTCTGTGGTAAAATAATCAAGTCGTCAGCCGCTAAGGCTGAGGCGCACAGGACCTTGAAAATTGAACAATATCGAAAAACTTGTAACGGAACCTATTTTCGTGTTGGAAAAACACGTTAAACAATTCCAAACAAAGTAATTCACACAGGACGCAAGCGATTGCGTGCTGAGCGAAGAAGATTTAACACTTTTTAAGTGATAAATATCATTTATAAAGAGTTTGATCCTGGCTCAGGACGAACGCTGGCGGCGCGCCTAACACATGCAAGTCGAACGAGAGAGAGGGAGCTTGCTTCCTCAATCGAGTGGCGAACGGGTGAGTAACGCGTGAGGAACCTGCCTCAAAGAGGGGGACAACAGTTGGAAACGACTGCTAATACCGCATAAGCCCACGGCTCGGCATCGAGCAGAGGGAAAAGGAGCAATCCGCTTTGAGATGGCCTCGCGTCCGATTAGCTAGTTGGTGAGGTAACGGCCCACCAAGGCGACGATCGGTAGCCGGACTGAGAGGTTGAACGGCCACATTGGGACTGAGACACGGCCCAGACTCCTACGGGAGGCAGCAGTGGGGAATATTGCACAATGGGGGAAACCCTGATGCAGCGACGCCGCGTGGAGGAAGAAGGTCTTCGGATTGTAAACTCCTGTTGTTGAGGAAGATAATGACGGTACTCAACAAGGAAGTGACGGCTAACTACGTGCCAGCAGCCGCGGTAAAACGTAGGTCACAAGCGTTGTCCGGAATTACTGGGTGTAAAGGGAGCGCAGGCGGGAAGACAAGTTGGAAGTGAAATCTATGGGCTCAACCCATGAACTGCTTTCAAAACTGTTTTTCTTGAGTAGTGCAGAGGTAGGCGGAATTCCCGGTGTAGCGGTGGAATGCGTAGATATCGGGAGGAACACCAGTGGCGAAGGCGGCCTACTGGGCACCAACTGACGCTGAGGCTCGAAAGTGTGGGTAGCAAACAGGATTAGATACCCTGGTAGTCCACACCGTAAACGATGATTACTAGGTGTTGGAGGATTGACCCCTTCAGTGCCGCAGTTAACACAATAAGTAATCCACCTGGGGAGTACGACCGCAAGGTTGAAACTCAAAGGAATTGACGGGGGCCCGCACAAGCAGTGGAGTATGTGGTTTAATTCGACGCAACGCGAAGAACCTTACCAAGTCTTGACATCCTGCGACGATGCTAGAAATAGTATTTTCCTTCGGGACGCAGAGACAGGTGGTGCATGGTTGTCGTCAGCTCGTGTCGTGAGATGTTGGGTTAAGTCCCGCAACGAGCGCAACCCTTATGGTCAGTTACTACGCAAGAGGACTCTGGCCAGACTGCCGTTGACAAAACGGAGGAAGGTGGGGATGACGTCAAATCATCATGCCCTTTATGACTTGGGCTACACACGTACTACAATGGCGTTAAACAAAGAGAAGCAAGACCGCGAGGTGGAGCAAAACTCAGAAACAACGTCCCAGTTCGGACTGCAGGCTGCAACTCGCCTGCACGAAGTCGGAATTGCTAGTAATCGTGGATCAGCATGCCACGGTGAATACGTTCCCGGGCCTTGTACACACCGCCCGTCACACCATGAGAGCCGGGGGGACCCGAAGTCGGTAGTCTAACCGCAAGGAGGACGCCGCCGAAGGTAAAACTGGTGATTGGGGTGAAGTCGTAACAAGGTAGCCGTAGGAGAACCTGCGGCTGGATCACCTCCTTTCTAAGGAGTCAGGCAGATGGAAGAACATCAAAGATGGTCGGCCATCTGGAACAGGTGACAGATACAAGCAGAGTAGATATTGTTCGATTTTGAGGGCCCTGAAAAGGACACTCAAAGACGTACCTTGAAAACTGAATAATAACTGCGAAACAAAGATTATAGTAAGTTCTTTTAAGAAATATTGCAATTTCAAAAGGAAGGGTAACATAATCTTCGTTGGCAAGAGAGAATCAAGAGGAAATACAAGCCATTCTCGAAAGAGAATAGTTTGAATGGTCAAGCGAACAAGGGCGCAGGGCGAATGCCTTGGCACTGGGAGCCGATGAAAGACGTGATAAGCTGCGATAAGCTTCGGGGAGCTGCAAATAAGCATTGATCCGGAGATTTCTGAATGAGGAAACTCACTTAGGTTCATACCTGAGTACGTTGTACTGAAATTCAAAATAGGTACATCGAGGGAACCGCCTGAACTGAAACATCTAAGTAGGGCGAGGAAGAGACATCAAACGAGATTCCGTAAGTAGTGGCGAGCGAACGCGGAAGAGGGCAAACCGAGAGTAGAAATACTTTCGGGGTACGGACTGCTTTTAAGACTCAATCTGTTAACCGAACGGCATGGGAAGGCCGGTCAGAGAGTGTGAGAACCACGTAGGTGAAAACGGAGAGAGCTGCGCAGGATCCAGAGTACGGCCAGACACGTGAAACCTGGTCGGAATACGGGGGGACCACCCTCCAACCCTAAATACTACCCAGTGACCGATAGCGTATAGTACTGTGAAGGAAAGGTGAAAAGCACCCCGGGAGGGGAGTGAAAAAGAACCTGAAACCCTGTGCCTACAAGCACCTAGAGCGCGTCAAAGCGTGATAGGGTACTTTTTGTAGAACGGTCCGGCGAGCGATTGTATGCAGCAAGGTTAAGGACTTAAGGTCTGGAGCCGAAGCGAAAGCGAGTTTGAAAAGGGCGTTAAGTTGCATATAATGGGCCCGAAACCGGGTGACCTACCCATGGTCAGGTTGAAGTGGAAGTAAAATTCCATGGAGGACCGAACCGACCTCCGTTGAAAAGGCGGCGGATGAACTGTGGGTAGCGGAGAAATTCCAATCGAACCCGGAGATAGCTGGTTCTCCCCGAAATAGTTTTAGGACTAGCCTCAAGTTAGATACCTGGAGGTAAAGCACTGAATAGCCTAGCGGCCGAGAGGTTAGCGAAGCTTATCAAACTCAGAATGCCAGAGTATTGATGCTTGGGAGTCAGACAGTGTCAGATAAATGTCATTGTCAAAAGGGAAACAGCCCAGATCTACAGCTAAGGTCCCAAAGTCAGGTTAAGTGGAAAACGATGTGAAGATACGCAGACAACCAGGATGTTGGCTCAGAAGCAGCCACTCATTCAAAGAGTGCGTAATAGCTCACTGGTCGAGCGTCTTTGCGCGGAGAATTTAACGGGGCTAAACCTGACACCGAAGCTTAGGCAATACAGCAATGTATTGGGTAGGGGAGCGTTGTATACGCGGTGAAACAGTAGCGCAAGCGGCTGTGGAGTGTATAGAAGTGAGAATGCCGGAATGAGTAGCGCGAATGCAGTGAGAATCTGCATGGCCGAAAGCCTCAGGTTTTTGGAGGAAGGTTCGTCCGCTCCAAGTTAGTCGGGAGCTAAGGTGAGGCCGAAAGGCGTAGCCGATGCACAGACGGTAGAGATTCCGTCACCACCAAAAGAGTTAAGCACAGGGACACATTTGAAGTCTCAGAGCCGGGTGTTGGTTCCGGTAGAGATCGAGGGAAGTTAGTACCGAAGTCTGAGATGGAAGATGGCGAGAAAAGCTGTGTGTATTTCTGAGGTGCCCGTACCGCAAACCGACACAGGTAGGTAGGAAGAAGATTCTAAGGCCAACGGGAGAAGGGTTGTTAAGGAACTCGGCAAATTGACCCCGTAACTTCGGGAGAAGGGGTGCTCCAGAGATGGAGCCGCAGAGAATCGGCCCAAGCAACTGTTTACCAAAAACACAGGTTTGTGCTAAATCGAAAGATGACGTATACGAGCTGACGCCTGCCCGGTGCTGGAAGGTTAAGAGGAGATGTGCAAGCATTGAATCGAAGCCCCAGTGAACGGCGGCCGTAACTATAACGGTCCTAAGGTAGCGAAATTCC
>OGPS01000514.1_pt1 | contig 36386 bp, 24 predicted proteins | sample 1552931 | NCBI WGS metagenome assembly OGPS01 (sample SAMEA2580252, study PRJEB22360) | human gut metagenome | biome: human gut; feature: human-associated habitat; material: faeces | place: Denmark | collected 2008/2010 | reverse complement strand
TGAAACAGACACCCTGAAAGGTGGATGCTTCTATTGCATCATCTCTTGATATTGGCAAGGTGTGTCTTTGTAACACAAACCGCAGTTTGTACCACAAAGACCCTTGCCCCGAAGGGGAGATGAATTACTCCAAAGTCGTAATTAAAGAAGAAAGCAACAGTGAATAAGCAGACGGAAAAGGACAATGGGCGAAAATCCTCCGATAAGCCCCGATGGGACAACTGGCATGTGCGGTTACCTAACCCGAAAGACCAGCAGAGAGCGATTGATTTGTTTCAGCGTTCGGGCGCAGAAACCAAGTCGGATTTTGTGCGTGGTCGCATTCTTGGAGAGAGTTTCAAGGTGATAACGGTGGATAAATCCGCCGTGGAATACTACCGTAAACTCTCCGAACTGACGGCACAAGTCCATAAAATTGGCGTGCTGTATAACCAAGCCGTGCGTGCCATCAACAGCTATCACAGCGTGAAGACCGCACAGATTCTGCTTGAAAAGTTGGAGAAACTCTCGGCTCAAATCATTGCCTTGCAAGAACAGGCTATCCGTTTAACCATTGACTACCGCAAAAGATGATTGCCAAGATTTCTGCAACGGAGAACCTTGGAGGAGCACTCGGCTATAACTTCAAAAAGGTGGATAAAGAGGAAGCAAGCATTCTTTTTGCCCAAAACTTGTATCAAAACAAAGAGGGAACATATACGATGGCAGAGGTATTTGCCGATATGGAGGCTCTGATACCAAAGAAGTGCCGAACAAAAAAGACAGTGTTCCATTGCTCGCTCAATCCGCACCCGGATGAAAAAATATCCGATGAAATACTCGCACAGCTTGCCAAGGAGTATATGGAAGCACTCGGCTATGGCAAGCAACCCTACATCGTCTTTAAGCATAGTGACATTGCTCGCGAGCATATACATATCGTGTCGCTTCGGGTGAACGGAGAGGGAAAGAAAATCAACGACAAATTTGAAAAGCGAAGGAGCAAGAAGATTACCGATGCCTTGGAAAAGAAATATAATCTCATTCCAAGTTCAAAGGTTGGAGAGAAAGCGGTAACAGAAACGCCCAAAATTTATACCACCCAAGGGAACATCAAGGAGCAGGTAGCAAGCGTTGTTCGCACGGTTCTGAAGCATTATCGCTTCTGTTCATTGGGAGAGCTGAACGCCATCCTTTCCGCATACAATCTTGCCGTGGAAGAAGTGAAGACGGAGTTTCGAGGAAGGAAATACGACGGACTTGTCTATGTTCCAACTGATGGCAAGGGCAACAAGGCAGGCACACCCATCCATGCCTCCGACATCGGTCGTGGTGTGGGCTATACTGCCGTACAGAACAGAACACAGAAGTTCAAGCAAAACATCAAGCCACTGATACCGACCGTTAGAAGGAAGGTATTGGAAGTTATGCGTACTTCTCCCGATACTGAGGAAAAACTTCGGCAACGGATGGAGGGACAGGGCTTGCGTACTATTATCCGCATGAACGAAAGCGGACACATCTATGGTATTACCTTTATTGATGATGAACAAGGCATTGCGCTCAATGGATCACGCTTGGGCAAGGGATATTCCGCCAATGTATTCAATGGTTATTTCTCCAATCCTGTTCATAACCCATTCTTGGATGAAACGCTGTATGGCAATCCGTTTACTCGTTTGGAACCATCGTCAACCGTTCAACTCCCGCAACAGAATACGGAAGAAGGCGCCAACCTTGTCGATGAACTTATCGAGGATATGGTGGGTGAATCATTCGGATCTACTGGCAACGATGATTGGAAGGAGGCGGCATGGCAGCGTAAGCTCCGTAAACAAAGTAAGGTAAATCTTAGACGAAGAAAACATTAAACAAACGAGCATTTCCAACTCCCCTCCTTAGGAGGGGTTGGGGGAGGCTTCCCAAAAACAATACGATTATGGCACAAGAAGATGATTTAAGAGCATTGGGTAAAGTTATGGACTTTATGCGGGGTATATCGGTGATATTCCTCCTTATCAACTGTTATTGGTTCTGTTACGAGGCATTTCAACAGTGGCATTTCACGCTCGGTATCATCAACAAGATACTGATGAACTTTCAGCGAACCACAGGATTGTTTTCATCCATCCTTTGGACAAAACTATTTTGTGTGGTGTTCCTTGCTCTCTCATGTTTGGGGACGAAAGGTGTGAAAGAGGAGAAAATCACGTGGCCAAAGATTTGGACAGTGCTTTTCGTCGGTTTTGTATTCTTTTTCCTCAACTGGTGGCTGCTGGCATTGCCCATTGGAAAGGTCGGGGTAGCTTCGCTTTATATTTTCACGCTATCCGTGGGCTATATCTGCCTGCTGATGGGTGGTGTATGGATGAGCCGACTGCTCAAAAATAACTTGATGGATGATGTATTTAATACGGAGAATGAGAGTTTTATGCAAGAAACAAGGTTGATGCAAAATGAATACTCGGTCAATCTTCCTACACGATTCTACTACAAAAAGAAGTGGAACAAGGGTTGGATCAATGTTGTCAATCCATTCCGTGCCTCAATGGTACTCGGCACTCCCGGTTCGGGTAAATCCTACGCTATTGTGAACAACTACATCAAGCAGCAGATAGAGAAAGGCTTTGCCATGTACATCTACGACTATAAATTTCCCGACCTTTCAGAGATAGCTTACAATCACCTGCTTCATCATTTAGATGCCTACAAGGTAAAACCACAGTTCTATGTAATTAACTTTGACGATCCGAGGAAATCGCATCGGTGCAATCCTATCAATCCTGCCTTTATGACGGATATATCGGATGCTTACGAGAGTGCCTACACGATTATGCTCAACCTCAATCGTTCGTGGATACAGAAGCAGGGAGATTTCTTTGTGGAGTCGCCGATTATTTTGCTGGCTGCCATCATCTGGTTTCTCAAAATCTATGAGGACGGAAAGTATTGCACTTTTCCCCATGCCATCGAGTTTCTGAATCGCCCCTATGCACAGATTTTCCCGATACTCACTTCTTACGATGAACTTGCCAACTATCTTTCTCCCTTTATGGACGCATGGGAGGGTGGAGCGCAAGACCAGTTACAGGGACAGATAGCCAGTGCCAAAATACCACTATCCCGTATGATTTCACCAGCCCTTTATTGGGTAATGACGGGCGATGATTTTTCGCTCGACATCAACAATCCCAATGAGCCGAAAGTGCTTGTTGTGGGGAACAATCCCGACCGTCAGAATATCTATTCAGCGGCATTGGGTCTATATAACAGCCGTATTGTGAAACTCATCAACAAGAAAAAGCAACTTAAAAGCTCTGTGATTATCGATGAGTTACCAACCATCTATTTCCGTGGATTGGACAATTTGATTGCCACTGCAAGAAGTAACAAGGTGGCAGTGTGTTTGGGCTTTCAAGATTTTAGTCAATTAACAAGAGATTATGGTGACAAGGAGAGCAAGGTAATCCAGAATACTGTGGGCAACGTGTTCAGTGGACAGGTGGTTGGAGAAACTGCTAAAACGCTTTCAGAACGTTTCGGCAAGGTACTCCAGCAGCGGCAGTCTATGACCATCAACCGCAATGACAAGTCCACCTCTATTTCCACACAAATGGATAGTCTTATTCCTGCAAGTAAAATTTCAAACCTCACGCAAGGAATGTTTGTAGGAGCAGTGTCCGATAACTTCGATGAACGCATCGACCAGAAGATTTTTCATGCGGAGATAGTCGTGGACTCTACCAAAATTTCCGCTGAAATGAAAACATACCAGCCTATACCTATGATAGTGGACTTCAAAAATAAAGATGGCTCCGATAATCTCAAAGAGACTATTGAAGCCAACTATCGTAAGGTAAAGCAAGAAATACTCTCGCTGGTTGATTCTGAAATGGAAAGGGTTAAAAATGACCCATTACTTTCTCATTTGATCAAACAGTAATCTTCAATAAAGTTTTTTTAATGAGAAAAGATTATATTACAGCATAGAAAAATATTATCCATGTTGAACTACAATAAAAAACAAAAAAGACTTTTCCCCAAAATAGACGCTTAGGACTTTTCTCCTGATATTCATCAACAAGATGGGATATTCTTGACTTCCTGAAATAGCATCTATACATGTATGTTACTATTGGCATGATTATTATGACAGACCATACCCATGAAAGTAAATCATTTCTGCTTTTTATGGGTAGATGTTGTAATATATTTAATCCTATATGCTGTTCTGCGATATAAACTATAGTAAGTATATTTACAAATAATAAGACAGAAACAATTAAGGCTGAGTCTATGCGAGTATCTGCAGATTTTCCGTAGCTCTTATTTTTTGATAAAAAATAATATGTCCAATATGCAATCTCTTTTAATAGCATAATCTTATCTCCTTGATTTTGATGCAGGAGCAATGAAAGTTTGTCTGGGGCTAAAACGTCTTTTGATAATTGTTGGTGGGAAAGAATGAATAGGTAGGACAACTCTTAGATTATCTACAGGTTGAATATATGGATCTTTTCGTATATTGGGTGCAAGCGTTGGGGAGTAAAATGCTCCTAATAAATCGAGTCCCCAATAAACTAGACCTATGGTTAATCCGATAGGACCACCAAATGTAGCTAATGCAGAAAATCCTATATTTGTAATTCCTTTAAGTGCAGAAGTCTGACCTGTAACTACTCCTGCAGCATCAGTTACAACTCCTATAATAAAGATTTTCCTCCCGACATTTTTTGCAATATGAGTTATCTTATACGTTTTTATCCTGGCTCTACTTCCCCCTCCCCATCCAGATGGGTACACTTTAGGAGAGAAATGTCCTTTAGAGTTAAAACGCACAGTCGTTCTTGTATTAGAGAGTTCAGTAAACCCTAAAGAAGTGCCAGCTGCGGTTAGCGCATTGGATATTTGTCCATGCCATGTATATGTTGGAATTCTGGTGCTGTCAATATTCTGAGGAGCAGAACCCCACAGAGGCATAGAGTCTGAGAATGATATTAACCCAAAAGGAGGTAAGGTTGAGGTTTTAATTACTTTATTTCCTAAAGGTTCAACTTCAATTTCTGCAGTTTTATTATTTTCAAATGTAACATGACCCTTTATAAACTGTCCAGCAAGCATTTTTTGCCCTAGTTCATGCTGGGTTAGTCTATCTTGTTGATGGATTGGCATAAATTTCAATATAAAAAAGATGGGACATATATATATTTAATACATATATCCCATCTATAATTAAAATGTGGGTTATTCCTGCTTATACTCACTTTCCCAAACAGTATCTTCCGGATTGTCTCCTTTGTGTCCTGCGAGTTGTATCACAAAACTCTTTGCAGGAAAATACGGGGTGATATGGATGTCCAAAAGAACCCTGTCCTTCTGATCCTTGTCTTGCTCAATCTTAAGAACCTTAAACTTTTCAATGAGTTTGCTTGGTCCCTGAACTCCATCCAAGAACTTGACAATTTGAGAACGCAAATCAGCCTCTGTGCGTGTTGTCCAGTTCTCAAACGCTCTACGGTTCAAAAAGTCAAAGAGCACTTTGGTGATATAGTCAAAGACACGAACAACAGAATAGGTTTGCAAACCGATGTTATCTCCATTGAAGAGCGTCTTTGCCGAAAATGCCATTACACGGCTATACTCATTCACCATAGGAACGAGTCCCATACGTTCCAATTCTGAAATTTCGCTTTTCTTTAAATCAAAGCGGACACTTTCTACTTCGTTCAGTCCACCAAATTTCTTTCCTGCAACAACTTGGGACATCAATGTCATATAGATTTTTCCTGCCAAAGCACCAGAAGGGGCAACATATAAGTTCTCCTCTTCGCCAACAGCATCTACTTTCGGACGACCAAGCAACCAGTTGCAGGTCATGATAGTATTTGCCTTAAAGACTTCGCCACCTGTGTGATCAGCATTGAAAAAGACATCTACAACATCATCCGGACTTTCCAAGTCTTGGAAATCCGTAATCAGAACTGCCTTGGTTTCATGTGCCATTTTAGACCATTTGTCTAAGACGGCATTAGAGCCAAGATAGCCTGGGACAACTAGAAGTGAATAGTTACGACGCAAATCAAGTCGGTCGTAATTCTGCTTTAACTCATTGCCGATATAATCAATGAAAAGAGTATTGTCTAGGTCTCGGAGCTGTTCAAGGTCTGCATTGACAATCGTAATGTTCTTGACCTTATCTGCTTCTGTGTTTTTGTAGAATAAAGCGATGGAACGATAAGCAGCTTCCAAATCGCGTGTACGTGAGAGAGCCGCCAGAAGATTGGCATTTAAGTTCTCTTCAACTTGCAAAGCCCGTTGCTTTGCCTCGTCTCTCATTTTCTCGACAGACTCTCCAGATTTGAGGAGTTCTATCCATACTTTCAAACGACTGGAAAGTAATTTTCGTTCCCCTGCCCACTGTTCGTCAGTCAGAAAGATGTTCCTCCTCGCCTTGCGATTGGGGTTAAGGTTTGACATTCCGTCAATTGTATTCTCAATGAAAGCAAAACCTCCAAACTCTTTGAGTTTGTCTAGCGCAGATGAAGATGGCGATGTTGCTTGAGAGGACTGTGCAACTGAACTTACCTGCTGACTGCTTTTAGTCTTCTTCTCTGTATCCATAGTTATTCTTCATTTGATGGATTAGACTTTGATATTTCTTCTATGGCTTTTTCCAATAGCTCAATCATTGCCGAACGTGTTTCAGCATTCTCCACTGCTTTCAGCAAAGCACGATTGGAGGATAACTGACGAGCAATCTTTACATACTGCTCTTTTTCCACATCCAATTGAGAAAGGAAAGGGCTGTTCTCTTTAAGGTTCTTGGCACCAAAATCTCCAAGATTATGAAAACTCATGGTTTCCACGACAGGCGTTCCTTCCTGATCTTGGTGTTCTAGTTGAACTGTCGGATTAAAACGCTCGAAGACATCCTCGACTGTCTCTAAACCATAGACAGCTTCTGGATTTACCGGAGCTTCATCCGTAAGTTTCTGAACAAACAATGTTCGATTCGAAGGAATCTCAGCAATTGACTCATTGGCATCTACTTTTACTTCATTGCCACCTACACCGTATTGATATAGTCCCATAATTTATAATAATTTTAATTATATTTTATACCTGTTTTATTTTTCAAGTTGTTAGGCTGCTCGCAAATATAAGCTTTTTGATTGTGATTGCCAAAGAAAAATAGAACTTTTTGTTGTTCGTAGATTCAACTTCAAAATGCAACTACGTTTGCAAATTTAAGTAAAAGGTCTCAAGTGGCGTTCTGAATCCCAACTTTTTTCTTGGTCTGGCATTTATTTTATATTGATATTCTTTGATTTTATTATCTTTAAAATCCTTGAAATCACTCTTTTTGGGAATGTATTGCCTATAGAGTTTATTAGTGTACTCAATGAGCCCTTTTTCCCATGAGCAGTAGGGATGTGCAAAATATATCTTCGTATCTAATGCATTTTCCAACCACTTGTGGTGTGCGAATTCCGGCCCGTTATCCGTGGTAATTGTTTTTACGTTATGTTTGTAAGGTAGCAGCATGAGGTATACGGCTTGAGAAACGCCTTGGGCATCCTTGCCTTTCTTCAGTTTTCTTATCATGGTGAACCCTGTGCTGCGCTCAACCAGTGTAACCATGGCTCCCTTGTTGTCTGCTCCGACGATCAAGTCCATTTCCCAATCTCCATACCTTGTTCCGTCTGCTTCAGACGGTCGCTCCTCTATGCTGGTTCGGTCTTTGATAGGCATGTGTTTCCCAACCGGGCGCTTGCGGTGCTTCATCTGATGACGGCAGTTCTTGTATAAGTCTCCACCGTTCTCTTTGTCTTCTCGGATGTATTGATAAATTCTCTCAATGGAAACTATGTTGTAGCCTTTGAGTTTGCAGTAGCCGACGATTTGTTCCGGAGACCATTGGTGCTGTCGCATATACCGGTTTATGCGGTTCTTCACCTCACCCGTAAAGGTGCGGGGCTTGCATAGACGCTCTTTACGAACGTCTGCCAGCATCTGCGCATGAGAGTAACTATATGTGCCATGTTTGTCGCGATTGCGGCCAAGTTCACGACTTACGACTGATTTGTCTTTGTTTATGGTCTCAGCTATCTCTTTTTGCTGAAAACCTTGCTTGTGCATCACTGAAATTGTGTATCTTTGTTCTTTGGTGAGTTGTGTCATCTTCTGTAACTTTTGGAAGGGGCTACAAAGATACTAAAACTTTCCATCGGAGAGGGGGGGGAACACCCCCTCTTTTCTCTGAAAAAATATCTTTTTCGCTCCTTTTGTTTATTGCCAAAAGTTGCATTTCTTAATTGAACTTACGGTTTCTCGGTAAAAATATTGATACTCAACGGTGTTACACCATATAGTCATAATATTAAGTAGGTATAATTAAGCGGGATAGACCGCCTTTTGCAGATGCTGACTTGATGAGTTTGTCCGCTACTACTTGTAAATGTAATAGGGTTAGAACTCTATCCCATTGTATCCACGCAACTATTTACATCGTGAACGTATGCATAAAGTTGCATACCTTCTTTTAACCCTATCGGGTCTTGGCTGTTAAAAGTACCTGTATCACAACTATAATATCGGTTTCGCACATAGCAAAGTTCTGGTTCTTCATCGAAGTACCTTCCTTGGAACCTAAAAGGTATGAAGTTTCTCTCATCTCTGAGTTCCAGCACATCTCCATAGATGTCAAGGATACAGTCCCAAATTATCTCACCCTTGCTGCCAAGAGCTTGTATAGACGTACCCAAGTAGTCTTGCACGATGGTATAACTATCATCCTCGGTGAGCTTTGCCACAGGTGTATAACTACCACCGTCATACACCCATGTAATGAGGTTGGTATGCAACTCCTGCCTGTCATAGCGGATGCGACCGAGTTCATCTTTCTCCATTCTCGGCTTTTCCCGCCTGTCATAGCTCCACTCATGCAGCAGCACGTTGCCGTCCCAGGCATAGCGATGGCATGTGTCGTGCGTCTCTTTAAGGGTACGCCTGCCCGAGGCATCGTACTCAAACCTTATGGTGGCACCATCGGGCGTGCGTACGCTCTTGAGCATGCCGTTGCCATACCACTCGTAAGCGGTGTCTCCCTGTTGCCAGCCATAATGTGCCTGTAAGTCCTTGTCGTTGGGCGTGGTTCTCGTGAAGAGCTTGTCAAGCCAATCCTTGGGTTGCGGCATCACGGGAGGCTCCAAGACATTGCGAGTACTCTTGAGGATAAGATTGCCTTCCCCGTCGTAGCGATAGTAGTTCTTCTCATCCTTGAGCAGCCTGCCGCTCCTGTCATAGACACGTCCCCTGGCATCCCTGTCCCGATAGACGTTGCCGATGATGTCGGGAGTCTTGAAGAGACACTCGCTCATGTCAAGCGATGCACCGACGAGGGTGCCGAAGCTGTCATAGTCGTACATCACGGGAGACTTCCTCAGGTGAGACCGCATGGAAAGCAACCTGTCGTTCCTTCTCCATGCATAGAAGCGGTGTCCGCGCGATTCCGTCCCCGCATAGGTACACCTTGCCTCCAGACGTCCCGCAAAGTCGTATTCCGAGGTAATGCGCACGCCACCCGTGGCAAAGCGCTCTATCTCGCGTCCCCTCTCATCGTAGCGGATACGGCTTTCCCAAGCGTCTGATTCCTCTGACTGCCGGGCATGGAGGGTCTCCGTCTCCCCAAGTGGGGTGTAGGAGGTATTCTGCTCCGCTCCGAGAGAACTCCGCAGTCCTGTGTGTCCGCCCCATTGGTCATATTCATGCTCAATGGCGATCCTGTCTGCCTTGCCTCCGTTCGGGAGTATCTGCTCTTCTTTAATGACACGCCCCTTTTTGTCGCGGCTGAAGGTCACCTCGCCCTGTGCGTTGGCGGCACCACACAGTCTGCCGTCCTTGTCGTAGGAGAAGGATTCCCATGTGCCGTCGGAATAGCGTGCCTTGCTGACACGACCGAAAGCGTTGTGCTCATAGGTGGTATGGCGTCCATCGGGACGGTCTACGCGGATGACGTCTCCCGACCTATTGAGTGTGAAGCGCCGCTCCATACCATCAAAGCCAATCTCACGGACGACGTTGCCCGCCTTGTCGCGCAAGAACCGATAGAGGCTGCCACGCTCGTTGCGAAGCGTGGTGAGGCGTTCCATCGCATCATAGAAGAACTCCACAGACGTACCTTGTTCCTCACGGCGTCTCAAACTACCCATTGGGGTGTAGTCCATCCTCACATGGCGGTCCTTGTCTTTTACCTCGGTGACGCTGTCGTAACAGTCGTAGCCGATGTCTATAATGTTCCCGTCGGGACGGTAGATACGCCGCACGCGGTCAAGGAGGTCGTACTCGTATTGAAGGGGGCGTGCGGACGGATCCTGCTCCATAACAGGACGTCCCCGGTAGTCGTACTCCCGGCGCATGAGCACCCTGCCTTCAGAATGGCAACTGCTGAGATTGCCCATGTCGTCATAGTGCAGGACTATGCTCCTGCCACCCTTCTCCATCATGGCGAGACTGCCGTCAGAATTATAGTGAAAGTTGGTCTGGGTGTCGTCTTCCTCGATGACGGTGCGTACCCTATGGGGGTGCTCGGTGTCATAGACGTAGATTTGTCTGGTGCCTTTGGGTGACATTTGGAGAATCATGCGGTCCTGCTCATCGAACACACGCATAGATAATGTGCCATCGGGATAGGTCGTGCCTGTCTGGTTGCCGCGTCCGTCATAGTGCCAGCCCGTAATGCGCCCCTCGGGGTCTATTTCCCGGTAGGGCTCCATCTCCTCGGTATAGTCATAGCGGGTCGTGTTGCCAAGAGCATCGGTGATGGAGCGGACAAGCTGATTGGCATCGTAGCGGTATGTACTCTCCGCACCACAGGCATCACGGACGGTGTTGTATCCCTTCTCGGGGAAATAGCTTATCCAGCCTTCCTGGTCGCCGTCGGCTCCGCGTGTATGGACGCAGCGTCCCTCTTTATCGTATTCCCAAAAGAATGCGTACCCGTTACGGTCGGTCTTCTCCACCATACGGTGATCCTCGTAGCGGATTCCTGTCGTCTGCCCCAAAGCATCGGTAATGCCTACCATGTCGCCCTGTCCGTCATAGGAATAACGAACAAGCTGCTCGGAACTTCCGTCCGGCATCCTCAGGTGGAGGCTCTCGATGAATCCCGCATCCGTATGTCGGACTGTGACCCGGCGACCGCAGGCATCGGTGAGTGTCGCAAGCACGCCATTCTCATAGGAAAGGCGGATGCTCCTGCCCTCCAAGTCGGTAACAGAGGAAAGACGACGGATGGAATATCCCCTGTCCTTTCCGGGAACGGTGAAGTGGAAGGACAGGTTGCTACGGTGTTCAAATGCAACGTACCCTTCCTTCGTTCGGGAAAGGGTGATGCGCTCGAGGCGGTTATATGAGTCTTCTCCCTCATCAAGCACGGGGAAGGAGGCGAGGCGACCGTCACTCAATCTTAAGACAAGGATGTCCTCTTCGGGAAGGAAGGTGACGCTCCTGTCGTACGAGCAGTGTACCCCGTGTCCCAGCCAACCCTTATAGTCGGAATCGGAATACCAGACACGCTCCCATGACAAGGACGGCATGCCGGGGAAGAAGAAGTCTTCACCTTCATAGACTACGACGCCATTGACAAGGTTCACAGGCTCAAAACCGTGCTTGCAAAGCCAGTCTGTAAGAGACTTAGTACCCGGTATTCTTTGTAAAATTTCGGTGTTGAGTTTCGAAATAGTTCCTTTCCCCGCTTTCTTCATAGCCTTCAATATGGCAGGGGCAAAACTGAGCAGCGTGCTGAAGCCGATGCTTGACAAAAGCCCCGTCAGCATACCGCCCCAGTCGGGGGCATAGGGACCGCCCACCATGACGGGCGCACCAGTCGGAATGGGAATGGAGAAGGATGTCGGGGCGAAGAGGGTTGGAGTGAACTTGAACTTTTTCTTGCCTACCTTGCTCAATGCTCCCGAAAAAGGAATGCCCACGTCGTTGCAGGTCATTACCATGTATCCCTTGGGACTTAAACGCGTCCCCTCTGCAAAAACCGTCTGGGAGGAGAAGAAGTTCATGCTCTCGTGCCCGATGATGGGCATCATGATGAAGGCACCAACCAAGGGAATGTGCTGGAAAGTAATGAGTACACCGCTCGTGTCAGACACACCGCGCTTGAGACCATTGATGCTGACGTTGCTGCCGAGGAAAGGAATATAGTCAAACGGGTCTATGACCATACCTATATAGGGATGGAAAGGATTACCGGAGGTCGCAAGATGCAAATCCAGACCGATAACGGGCATCAAATGGGTACTGCTCGGTAGCATAGGCTGAAAGAATTATTATTGTGGCACTTTATTCTCCTTTTCTATGCGCCTGATGGCGTCTTTAGGACTTTCCTGCCAATGAACTCCGTAGAGAGTGACCATACGATCATCTATTTCCTGCTCCAACTTTCGGCTGACATTTTCTCCCTTAGATATGAAAGCTTGCGCGATGAATGAAATGTTGATAAGTTTCAATTCTTCGTCAGTGAGGAAATAACCATATTCAAAAGCTTCTTTCAATATTGGCGTGTAATCAGTCCTTTCTTTTTTTAGAAGCACCAAGAGAATACTATTGTAGCAATTGATGGTTTGTGCATGATTCTCTGTCTGTTTAGAGATACGGATAGCATTCATAAAATGGGAACTTGCTTTCTCCAAATCTTTTGCCATAGCATAGGCAGCTCCTTTATACAGGTAGCAATGAATCATAAGATCAGCATACATCAAAGGTTCATCTGCAGGTGTCGCCTCTTGTATGACAGCCAGGGCTTTGTCAAGCATCTGTTGCAAATGTCCAGCTTCTTCTTTTATAAAATGCATCAGGAACCCGCTTACTGCCAAATAACCGGAAATCCAAAGATTTGTATCTCCTATCTTTTTGCATAACGGGAAAAACTCCTCTGTTGCAATTTTATAGAGTCGTTTCCTATTGCTCTTGGCTGTTTCTTCACCCATTTCCAGCAACAACTTCCTATATTGGACCTGTGGATCATTAGGGTCTCCCTGTGTGATAATTTCCTTATAGGCTGCTCCCATATTTTGGTTTGGAAGTTCTACAACACACCCCTTATCTTCCATCTTTTTAATGATAGGAGAAAAAATTTCTTCCCCCTTAACTTCCATGAAGAAAAGTCCGATATAATCGTCTGTAGCATCCAAGAACTCTTTTAGGACTTCGTGCAGTACATCAAAGCTTTCAACACGTTCAATGAGAAGAACCAAAACAAGCAGATTACCTGTTACCCCCTCAAATCGCTTAAAGCTATGTAGCAATTGGGAATAAAAGGACAGCAGGTTATGCTCATCCTTAGGGGATAATTTATGGTATTGCTCCTTGAGAAAGGCAAAATCGTTCCAATGCCATTCCGGATGACTTTCCAAATCTTTCTCAAATGCGGTAATCCATTGTTCTATTAAGGATTTGTAAAAATCTCCTTTGTTGTCAAGAAGAGTGCGAAAAACGAGAAATGTGTCATCTGAAATTCCATGTGGAGTAGATTCAATACCGATAAACCCTTCTATAAGAGCATAGTCTTCAGGGGTATAGTTCATCACAAAAGCACGGGCGTGTGGTTTTTCACTGCGTACTTTTAGCCAAAGTTCTTGAACTTGCCTTATGCGGATAGAAATAGGGTTGTGTTCATTGTCCATAAATCAGTTCAAATTTAGGAGTCCTCCCTTTACATTTGTCATAGCTGTGCCATCTACATTTACAGTTGCACCATTTATGGCAACTTCTGCGGTACCCTCAACCTTGGTGGAGGGAGCAGTGACACCAGCCTTGGTGGTACTTGTTACTTCGACTTCCGTAATACCCTCTAACTTTGTTTTCTCTCCCTTGATATAGACTTCCGTAGTCCCTTCTATCTTAACTTTTTCATTACCCTTAATCTCAATTTCTTTTGATTCAAAAGTAATTTTATCAGCAGATTTTATGGAAATGGTGTTGTCTCCATTCAGCACGACTATACTTCCCGATGGGTCTACGATGGTAGCACTTCCTTTGCTGTCATCCAACGTGACGGCAACGCCGCTTCTTGTGGTCAGGCTCTTCACGTTGTTGTCGGCTCCGCCTCCACCGCCGTTGGTTCCATTGAACAGGCTTCCTTGTATATAGGGTCTGTTGGGATCATTGTAACGGAAGGCAACCATGACCTGGTCGCCGACTTCTGGGATAAAGACAAATCCTCTGTTGGAGGACACTTTTTCGCTGCCTCCCGCATCCGGTGAGAGTACGCGCACCCACGAGGTTTTCATGCCGTTTATCTGCCAGTTCATCCTCACTTGGACACGTCCCTGTTTCTTGGGGTCATCATTGCTGATAACGGTTGCCATCTGTGGCTGGGCAACGGGAAGGGGGACGTCAGGGGTCGGCAATGACTTTACAGATGCAGGAATCGCAGTGAATTGGCAGGAATAGCCTCCGTCACCCTCCGCGAAGTGGACTATCTCAGTGATAAGGTAAGCTCCCAGCAACTCTTCCTTGTAGGAAACGCCTGCCACTTGAACGGTGCTTTTTATGTCCACGACACTGCCCAGCATCAGACCCACATAGTCACTCTCCGCCGTGATAAAGTGGGACATGGAGGCGTCCGATTGCTGTTTCTTCTGAAGATAGGTGTCCAACTCCCCTTTGTTCGTGACACGGGAGGTGGCATAATGATTGGCGGGAGGACCAAACATCTTGATGGATTCCTGAAAAGCGTGCTGCCCGAGCTTGTTCAGTCCCGTCGGCTCGTCCGGGGATGAGGAATTCAGCGTATTGTTGCTTCCCGACAGATGGGCGAAGGAGGAAAGGGCACGTGCTCCTGTCTGGATGCAAATGTCCAAGGAATTCAAATCCCTCTTGGAGTCCAATGTAATCGAGGAGGGTAGCTCCGGCTTGCCGAAAATCAATTTCTCTCCATCATAATAGAGCCATTCGAAATGCTGCCTCGCCAGTCTTTGTATGAATGCGAAATTGCTCTCCTGATATTGGCATTCATATTCCAATTTTGCGCTCCTTTCCGGTTTCACCAATGCCTGCACATTGGACTTTTCTGCCAGTTCCCCGACAATGTCCGCCAAAGTCTTCTCGTTCCAAGACGCAAAGTGCAAATCGCCCTCCAAACGGTAGGTTGTGGAGAAGCCCGAGACTTTCAGGAAAGTATATCCCTCGGACTTGTGCAAGCCCACCTGTGCCACAAGACCGTAAAAGTTCCTCTCACCAATAGTTATGGCTATTGATTTTCCCAGCCAGTCAGCGGATTTGGTGAGTGTGGCTGCCTGAAACACTTCACCGACTTCATAGTCAAGAAGCATTTCAAAATAATGGTGTTCGTTAATTGACTGGTTCAGACGAAGGGACTTGAACGAAGACAACTCAACACCACCAATACAAATTGCCACCGGTTTGTTTGGCAAAAAATCCATACATGCATTTTTTTTGATGAGTAAAAGCAACATTCTCCATCACCCAATCAGAGTTGTATCTGCCGGATGATGGAGAAAAGAAATGTTGGCAAGGCAAATTAAGCCTTAGGCCAACGATTGTCATGTTCTGCAGCACCCACGGTGATGTGCTCTGCCGCAAAAGTCATAGTAATGGTCATCGGAACGTCATTGTTTACATCCAAGGTTTCCTTATAATGCACAATATAGGCGTTCTTGAATTCAACCTCTTTCATCTTGGCGTCCTCATCCGTCTTCTTGTAGATGATTTTTCCTTCAACGGGTTTGAACTGGCTATTCAGCATAGCTTCGATGGTAGAGGTGTCCTCTGTGGACTCAATGGTAACGACAACTCGTCCTCCGGTAATACTTGAAGAAGGCTTACCCTTACTGTCTGTTGAGCGAGAGAACTCATAATTTGAGAAGAGGACGTCAAATTCTTTTCCTCCCAACTCCAGTGATGCACGGAATGATCCCATAATTTTGTAAAATTAAAAAGTTGAACATAAAAGGTCAATTTCGCTCAACATACGTATTAAAGCAAAAAAGAAACCTCCAAACTCTTGTTTGAAAATTTCCCATTCTCCATTGACTTGGTTATGCGGAAGAAAGAGAAGAAAACAAACGCAAGTCCTATATCATGGGCAAATATATGATTTACTTTTCATATCTCCAAATTTTTAACCGAGTATTTTCTTGCAATTACATTATTTAACAAATCAGCAGAGGATTGCAGGAAAATCGGATATATTTTTCTTGCCCGTTCATTCTTTCTTCCTGACCAGCAAGGCAATAACCAATATGACAAGTAGTCCGACAAGGAGAAGAGAAACTGTAAGTATCAAATCTCTTTCTTCCTGAAGACGGGCATTTTGCTTGTTGTTCGTTTCTGAAACATAAGCCCTCAGTCTTTCAACGGACATTCTCACACTGTCTGCTTGCAGATTCAGCAGGCGGTTGACTTTCTGCTGTTCCGTAAACTCTGTCTCTATCTTTCGCAGATTTTTGGTTTGGTTTTCTTTCTTGGAAGACAAAAAAACGGAACGGTCAGATACTTGCAGCTGGTTCTGGGGAAGCTGAAGTTCCGGGAAGGAGAATGGTTGATCCTGTTTGTGATTCATGAGTAACAAGCACAAAAGAAAACCGAAGATTATACAAGACAAGCATACCAAGAGACTGACAAGCCCTTGAACATTCCATTCTCGGACAGAGGGTCGGGAACAGGGTTTTTCCCCACTTTCTTTTTCCACATTGTTGTTTTGCCCTACGCTTTCAGATAATCCCAAGGAGACAGGAGAGTCAAGCCTTTCCTTGATGGCAAGAAATTCGACTTTCTCTATTTGATATTTCCCCACCTTCTTCATAACCCTGCGCTGGTAAACAAGGCGATCCAAGGCTTCCCGCACGTCTCTCTCCGTTACATTCATGTCCGGGATACTCCAATAGATTTCACTTTCGGTGATCCAGAGCGGTGAGGATATACTCTTTTGGTATAGAATTTCCAGCACCCTTTCCTCTAATTCATTGACATTCTTCATTCCTTATGGTATTAGAGTTTGAGGTATAAAGTAATAAACATCATTTCCGACAAGCACCTCCTCCAACTTTGCCTCGACATAATCCTCCTCCATTTTTTGCAATTTGCGCAGGGATAAGTCATATAGTATCTCCCAGTCTTTGAACGCAGCTTCATTCCGTTTAAGTCGGGAGGGAGAAAGGTGGTAAAACAGTGAGTCATTTACATGAACTCCCGTCTTATGGTAGAACAACTCCGCAAGGGAAGATTCTGAAGACAGTACCTTTCTGAGGTTTCTCTTATTGATATTCTTACGCTCTTGCCTGTAGAGAGAACGCAATAGCTTCAGTTCACGCTTGCCCAAGCCCTCTGAAAAAACGGGAAATAAATCCCTGAAGGATTGCAGGAAGCCTGAAATCTCATTTTTAGAGAATACGTATCCTTTTTGGAAATGGCTCAAAGTCGAGTCTGGCATTAAAGCAGGAATATAGTACACGTCAGACACAGAGTTTCGGTCTATGTTGTCAATGGAAGGGGTTGGAGTCTCCGCATATTGATGCACATATCTTATTAGCCATGAAGGCTTGCTCCTAAGTACACCCAACCTATTCTCGTAACGTTCCAGACTGCTCAACAGCAACTCGTCTCGTCGGGGAATCTGCGAGAACAAAGTGTCCAATACCAATTCCACGGTAGCGTTGGATATTTTTTGTCCTGCAAGGGGAAAGACTATTCCACCAGTGGCAAGGCTGCTTTTGGGTGTTTCCAACAGATAAACGTTTGCATCAGTCCCGTAATCAAAAAACAGAGAAGGCTTGAGCAGGAAGGGGTCAACTATATAGTTCTGGATGTATTGTGAGTATTCCGCAATATTTTTATCCAAGGCTTCTTTTGCCGTTAAGAGAAAGTCCTGACTTGCCTCTCTGTTGTCACTGGAGAGCTGGAAGAAAGTCATGGAGAAAGACCGGGAAGCCAATTGCTGGTGCAAATGTGAATCAATGGATATGTCCTGACTCTTGCCAAAGAGGAACAAGAGATTATCTTCGAAACAGTCATTTCGTGTCTGAAGGACTAAATTCCTAAAGGCATCCTTCACCCCTGCATCCTTATTCCTGGTCACATGGGGCGGGGACTGGATAAAATCCAGCCATTGCACCAGACTGTCGGTAAGGGGTAGATATTGGTTCCCCAATTCTGAAATCATTGTGGCGGAAAAAGCATATTTCCGGTTCGGAGACATTCGGAGTGCCACATTTTGTAATGCACTGATGAGTTTCCCGACCTCATGTTTGTCCTGTGCGAAGAAAAAGACATGAATGTTCATCTGTTTCTGACCGTTCTTCATCCTCTGGACATCCGAAACATAGGTATACCCACCTTTCACATTGATGAACTTATTTGCCTTGCCGTCCCATACCGAAACGGGCAACCAAACCGAATGCAGGGAGTCGAAACTAACATTCCTGCTTGAAGACGATTGAAGGGACAAGCTCCCCGCGTCAAACAGATAACGGCTTTGAAAGTCAGCGGAGTGTACGGACATGGTGTCATTCCCAATGATGCTGGTGCAAGCAAGGTGCTGGGCATCGGGCATGATCCTGTAAACCTCGTTCTGCCCGACGGCGGTTATCATATCCATAGAAACCCATCCCATAAAATGAGTGCTGTCAGTAGAAAGCTGGGGGCAATCGGAGATTAAGACCGTCTTGTGTACGTCGTCCCGTTTATATGCATATACGGATTGTCCCGTATGGATTTTATAGGGACATGGTGTCTTTAGAAAAGGATCAGAGAAAAGAATCAGACTGTCCCCATTCAAGTATCGGCGCAAGTTGTACAACCGTTCTATTCGATTGACACCTACACTATAACGGACAGCCCTGTTGTTGGTCGGGGACACATAGGCGTGGTCATAGTACAGCAGGTTGTTCTTCGGCATCCATCCGACATAGGAAACTTTCGCTTTGTCTGAAAAATGATTTTTGGGGGAATAGAGCCAGCCAAACAAACCTTTTGGTCTGCCAAGCAACTTCGGGTCGGCTTTGACCAGCTGATAAAATCCGTTTTTTTCGCCTATGACATAAAAAGCCTCGCCAACCTTGTACTCCCCCAATGGATGCTGTCCATAGGCGGTAGAGAATGCCTTATTGGAGTTCCTGTCTGAAAAGACAATTCTCGCATCGTGATTATTCCGCAAGCGAGAGGGAGCCTTGGAATCGGGATAAAAGTTGAATGTTTTCCCCTTTATTCTTTGGGTCGCTTGATAAGTGGAAACCTGTCCAAATGAGAAAAGGGGGAAACAACCCACAAAAAGGAATGTAATAAAGGCTATCTTCTTTTTCATTTGTCTGCTACGCTTTGTGTTACTTGAATTGTTCTCACACAGTTCTGGTTGTCAATTTTTACTTCTTGGATTTTAATTCGCCTATTGGGACTGCTTTCCAAGAAGTGCAAGCCTTGGCAATACCCTGAAAAGTCATTATATTTATCCCCATTGACGACTACGACGACTTGGCTTGACGGCGTACAGAAATAAGTGTCGCGAATATGGTTGACCTGTTCTTTGTAAGCCCTGTTGTCCCTTACGGAAAGATTGGCTATAATCTGTAGCCTCCTACGAATGTCGTCTTGGGCTAATCCCAGCGAATCTACAGGTGGTTCGGTTATAGTTTCCTCTACTTTTTCAAATTTCGGTAAAATCTTAATCCTGTGTTCTATTGGATATTTCGTAGTATTGGTCTGTAGGCGTACAACATAATTCCCAGGTGTTTCGTAAGTGTATGTCACTTGCTGCTCATAAGCATCAACTGTCCCCGTCTCACCAAACTCCCACATCCATGTGTCCACACCGACCCCATCCGCGGAAAAGGTGAGTTCCTCCCCCTGGTATCCCTCGGATACGGCATGGATCCTTGGCACGGAGTCGATTGCTGCCGCCTCTATGCCTGACACAACCTGTATGTAGCGGTTGGCTACTGTATGACCGTCAACCTTTAGTGTCACCAGATACTTGCCTGACTTTGGGTAAGCATACTTGGCGACCATCTTGTTGCTGATGGAATCACCGTTACCCATTTGCCAGAGAATTGACTTCCCCTTGACACGTTCCGGCTCGTTTACGGTAAATTCCAGCACCTCTCCAATCTCGTAATGGAAATTGTTGTTGCTGTCATGGATATTGAAGTCTACGTCACCCTTCACCGTACGGAAGGGGAGCCCTATTATCAGGATGATGCCGCCAAGCACCAGTATGCCTAAAAACACCGATAGGATCTTTTGTCGTTCCGTCATAACTATAAATTTGCTTTGCACTCCTCCAAATACTGCACTATCACCTTGTTGTTTTCCGTCGTGGCGGAAAACTCCTCCTTAACATCAAAATATTCCTTGACAATGCGAAACGAGTGAGTGCCAAAAAGATATTTTGAACTGTTGTTGTGTTTCTGGTAGATGTTTTGTAGCAGAAACATTTCTTCTTTGATTTCATCCAGCCGCTGAACTTGTTGGACGCTAAAGTCCAAAGAGTCAATCTTGTTCCCGATTTCCTTAACCTGCTCGGCGCATTTTTTCTGCTCGTCAAAAAGACGCTCGGTCTCCTTGATGTCTGATATGTAATGGTCACTCTCTACTTCAGGTATTCGAAAAATATATTTACACAAGCATGTAAACACTACGACTGTAAAAAAGATTAGCAGCAGGGTGAAACGAAAATTCGTCCACGCCTGCTCGTCATTGGTTCTTTTCATTTTTTAGACGGGTTTGTTCTTGATACTTTTGTCTGCACTTCTCAAGCTGATCCATGTTATACACTCTCTTGCGGCTTTCCGCGTCAGAGGCGTCCAATGTCTCCTGTGTCTTCTTGACTACCTCCAGTATCTGAGAGAATATGACATAGCGTTCTTGCTCTTCCGGAGAAAGGGACACGATTTCCTGCTCCATCATCATCCTTTGCTCGGTGATGATTTTCTGCATTTGCTTGTATTCGTTGATGGTCCGCGGTTGCGTCCTGAGATTGTGCAAATCCTTGAAGATATGCTCCAATTGGAAATTGATCTCTGCCTGCTTTTGAATGGTCCGTTCGTAGGCGGCTTTTTTCTCTTCCAAGAGGGCGGCTCCTTTTTGTGCTGTCACCAGCGTGACGGCTCCCGCCACGAACATGACGGTTAACAACAGGAAGAATACCAGACAGAACTGCCGGATCGTTCTTCTTCTATCTTCTTTATTCTTGATTTCCATAAGCCTAATCTATGAAACGCCACGTCTTTTGGGTTTTCTCCTGCTCGACATTGCTGTCATCACTGATAATGATATTCTCACGAATTAAGCCAATGTAATCCAGCTCACTCATTTTCTTAACGATAGTGTCAAGTGTGGTCACAAACTTCTGGACGACACGGTTGGTTTTTGCAATGTCCAAGTGGTTGTATTTCAAAGAAAGGACATCTCCGACAGTTGTCTCAAAACTTGACGGACTGATTTCTGTCCATTCATAGAAATACTGCAGCATATATTCGTACTCCTTATTGGAGATTGTCCTTAATGCGTTGAAGATGGAACGAGCCAGAATATTTATGCTTTGAAGATAGCGGATTGGCGGCTCTTCGATGAGTATGTTCTCAATTTGGAAGAACTGGTGTGCGTAATACTCGTCTATTGCCCGACATAGAGTAAATACGTTGGATGTCAAAGTACTCCTTCGGCTGTCATCTACGTTCTTTTGGTAAATTTGACCAATGCAATCTTCCATATGATTCAGATGGACAATGGTGCCATTCAAAGATGTCCTTAACTTTTGGCTATAGGCCAACCTCTGTACAGGTGGGATGTACTCGTCATCCAAAACAAATCCACGACCTTCAAGCAAGCCTTTTCCTATGATTACAAAATCCTTGTTTAGAAAATGTTCGTTGCCGGACTGCACCGGGACGGCGGTTATCCGAATCTCAGGAAGCAGATGGGGGTGGCGAAGCGGTATCTCGTTCGGGTCTGGATAACCGACAGGAATGAGACGATCGTAAGAAGCTGTTACCGCTATATAAACGCCACCGTCAGCTGCATCTTTTCCAAGATCGGAAAGCGTTAACTCGGGAGAGAAACTGCCATAAAGTTCCGGTTCAAAAACGATGGTGCTGCCACCCAGTGTAATGGCATTGCAATGGTTGAGCCTGATGGTTGAGCTCTCTGCCCCTGCTCCGACAACCTCTACTGATACAGAAGATGAATGGTGCTCCAAAGGCATACCAATGCCGTAATTGTATTCCGTGACATGCTCTGCCCTGAGATGTTGAAAACACTCTACCATGTGAAGGTGGGCATCAATGAAGTGCTGCCCGGACAATTTCAGTCCATTGCTCCAGTTGATTGGAAGGTATTTAATCTGTTTCATGTGCTTTTGATTCTTCAACGATAATTCGTTTTATGTATATGATCTGGTTCTTTCTTATTGCATTTTCCTTTCTGTCTTGTTCTGGATTCAGCACCCTGATGAACAATGGGTAATTGATCCATCGTGTCGTATAGAAAATCCACCCGGCATTCACACTTGAATCATTGACATCTATCTGGTGCATCGGGGAGCGCCTGTTCTGGTCTTCCACCAGCCAGTTGAACCAGTCCCCTAGGCTTATGTTGTCCTGAAGGCGGACGGTCAGAGAGGCATATTCCTCGTCTTCCTGTCTCCTTTTTATTCGGACTTTGACAGGAATAGCTTGAAAATTATCCGTATTATCCCATTGATTCCTGTTGAACCCACTCTGACCGAAAGACCACAGCTCATATAAAGGAGGCGGAATCTTGTGGAAAGCCCTAAGGCTAAGTAGTGTCAAAAAAGGCAAGGTATACCAAATGACGGACAGCATGGACCAAGGGGCATACGGCATTCCGCCCAATTTCTCAAAAAGCAGAAAATGTATCCATCCCCCAAGTAACCCACAAATCAGCATGATAAGAACCTGGGACACCATGTTGCCGTCAACACCTATCTTCCTTGCCACATTGTTGTTCATCGTATAGGCGAACAAGCACCCCAAGGAAAGGTACAGGACGTTGACAATGAAGACACCTCCCCAAACGAATTCATCTTTGAGGATGGACAGGCAACCGGGTATTCCCAAAAGCAGTCCTGTTATTAAGATATATACGATTACATTTTTAAATTTCAACTGCTTCTTTATTGCCTTGATTCCATTCATCATCAATAGAATGGCGGCCACCAGAAAGGGTGCCAGGAGATATTTAAGAAAATATGTGATCAAAACTTCCATAATTGCACTTATTTTAATTTATAGTTGGGCGTCATATCCCAAACGGTTGTTTCCCAAGATAAAATCCATAGTCCCGTCAAGCGTGAACTTGATGTTAGTTTTCCTCGCTGACAAGATAAAGAAGCCCAATACATACTTGACGGACTCGATGTGCTTTTGTACTTCTTTCATTGCGGGGACGCTATCGTGATAGTGGATCATGCCCTCGACATCCTCTATTTCGGACTGTATAACTCCATCCAGACCCGCGTCAAGACCAAGCTGAGTCTTTCCGAGTACGGGATATGGCAAATTCTCCACCTTGCATGACTTAAATTGTAATTTCACATCCAAGTTTAAAATCTCTTGAAGGAGAATGCCTATCTCCGAGAGGTTCTCTTTGGATGCATCTGACTTCCCTGCAAAAAAGAAAAGGCGTTGACATTCGTCCGGGGTAAGTGTCTTATTGTCATATAGAATGGCTTTCGTCAATGCTTTTCTTATGGGATGCTCGTCTTTTTCCGAAAAGAAATTCAGATAGCGCCTGTGAATCCGTACCCGTTCTTTGAAAAAGGCTGTATCAAAAGGGGCAAAAAAGTGCAGGGCTTCTTTCTCCTTTCTGCGATTTTGCCTGATAGCCTCTATCAATTCTCTCTGGGACATATTTGGCTTACTTAGAGTCAATGGATGGAAGAGGCTTTCGGGAAGCTGGTGATAGATGCTGTTACGGGCCAGAACCAACTCTACTAACTCTCCCAAGGCATAAACGTGGCGCAACTTTACATCAAGGATGTCCTTGGACTTTACACGAGGATTCATGCCTTGATTTGCCACAACCACTTGTTCAAGGATATCCTCGCCCAAGATAAATTGCAGCTCATCAAGGAACACTTCCGCCAGAAGATTGCTTGACTCACTTCTGCGGAAGAGTGCCAACCTTTCCTCCTTACTTATATATCCAGTCTTTTCCATTCCAAACCGTTGTCTCGGTAATAAACTTTGACACTGTCTCCTTCCTTGATACCCTCGGAAACAATTAAGCGAGATATGCTCTTTTTAAGATAAGTGCGTACGACGCCAGCGATAGGGCGTGCCCCGTACTGGGGAGAGTATCCCTTGGCTGACAGGAAACGCAAAGCTTCGTCAGTGATCTGTATGTGAATGTTCTTTTGCTCTTGCAGTTGCTGTTGCAAACGAGAGAAGTGCAAGCGGAAAATAGACTGGGCTACCGTTTCGTTAATGGGTGCAAACGGTACAACTTCTGTTAGGCGTCCCAAAAATTCTGGTCTGAAATGCTGGGACATGACTTCTGTCAGATGTTTTGAGTCTGGTGTGATTCCTTGATTGAACTGTTCTGCAATCCAACTGCTTGCAATGTTTGAGGTGAATATGATGATGGCGTTTGAAAAATCCCCTTCGCGCCCTAACTTGTCGTGTATCTTTCCTTCGTCCATGATTTGCAGGAAGACATCATATACATTTGAGTGCGCTTTCTCGATTTCATCAAAAAGAATGACAGAATAGGGCTTTTGGCGGATCTTTGTCACCAGCAAGCCACCTTCTTCATATCCTACATATCCCGGAGGCGCACCATAAAGCAAAGCTGCTGAATGTTCCTCCTTGAACTCGGACATGTCAAACCTTATCATGGCGTTCTCGTCGTCAAAAAGCAATTCGGCGAGTGATTTGGCAAGTTCAGTTTTTCCTGTACCTGTCGGACCTAAGAAAAAGAAGGAACCTATGGGCTTGCGAGGGTCACTGAGTCCGCTTCTGGACTCTATGATGGCGTCCGAGAGCGTTGTGATTGCTTTATTTTGCCCTTTGACCCTTTCCTCCAGACGACTCTCAATTCCTAACAGCCGGTCCTTTTCTTGGGCTTGAATCTTTCCCAAGGGAATCCCGGTCATTTCCGCGACAACCGCTTCGACCTCACTTGGAGAAACGCGCGGAATGCCATTCTCGGCTAGGACGGACAGGTTCCGGAGAGTCTCAGACGTTTTCGCCAGTTCTTCTTCCAAAGTACCTTCTGAAAAACTGATACCATTAGGGAGCTTAGAGATCAGTACTACGCTGATTTTCGATCTCAGACTATTAGAAAAAAGACGTAAATCCTGTTGCTGACGGTTTGGATCCTCCTGTTTGAGGGATTCAAACTTGGAAAGGAACACATCCAACTCGTTTAGGGAATTTTTGTTGCTCAAACGTACTGCGGCAGCAGTCGCGTCCAACAGGTCTATTGCTGCGGCGGGCTGTTTCTTCTCTTTAAAATATCGAGAGGATAATGTCAGCGACTCCTGCGTGGCGTTGTCGCTTATGGAAAGACCATAGTGTTCTTCCATCCGGTTGGAATGCTCCCTTAGCATACTTAGAACAGTGAACTTGTCCAGTTCCGAAATATCCAAAATATCCAATTTGCTCTCTATACTGTTTTTTTCGATATGCTTTCTGAATGCATCTGGAGTAATCGTGAATACAATACTTGTTGAACCGTCGCTAATTTGGGAGTTGAATATGTTGATGAGGGTTGTCGATTTTGTTTGCCCACCAAACTCCAACAACATTTGCAGGTCGTCTATCAGCAAAACGGTTTGTCCCTCCATCTCATCCAATTTTCCAAGAAAATAGGAGATTTTCTGGGCTAGCTCTGTTTCATTGCCGGAAGAAGCCAACAGCTTTGCTGTGTGTAAGCCGATAAGTTTGATTTGAGAAATCAACTCGTCGTGGTTCTCGCAGACCTCCTTTACCAGAGAATGAATAATAGCCGTTTTGCCTACACCGGAATCTCCTATAAGCATTATAGCTTTATTGGCACAACGCTCTAAACCTTCCAAGATAGTACGTACTTCTTTCTCACGTCCCAAAACAATCCTTCCTCGAAGGATATATGCCTCTTCTTTTAGATTATACGCGAAAGGGAAACTTGCCAAGAGCTTATTCTCCTCTCCTTGATAAAAATGATTAACCGCTTGTGCATTGAAGAAAGAAAGGACATCATCCTCAGAAACGGACAAGGACTCAATTTGACTGTCCGAGAAAACAACACCTTGGCGAATAATCGCTGTAAATACACATAAAGCGTCTATGCTGTCGGAGCCCAACTTTATCTTTGAGCGTTCCGCTTCCTCAAGCACAAGGGTCACTTGGCTGTCTGCGACAATACCATCACCTTCATGCTCCTCTGACACGTACATCTCACGGCGCACGTCAAACCATTCATGAATATAGCCGACATCCTTGTTCATTGAGCTCAGTATATTGGACAATCCTGTCCCCGTCCCTTCTGAAAGCAAAGCAAGCACCAGATGGGAAATACCGTAGCTTGTATGGTTGTCCGCGTTTGCCATAGATGCTGACAAGCGCATGGCGGATTGCACACTATTGCTTATGTTTCTTTCCATCATATAAAATTAATTTTATAGGTACTGTGACTAATGGATTTCTTTTGCATTTCCTCGGCAAGTGTGTTCGCCAAAAAATCTAATTGGTTCATTTTGGAGTCCACTTTTTTTATTTCAGATGACAGGTGTATGCTGACATCCGTAGTCCGGACTATTCCTTGAAGTGAACCGTTGGATATGCAAATGCCGTCCTTGATGTCAACCCCATTCACCATTGAACCCAGACGGTGGTATATATAACTCTTAACGTCCTCTTCAGAAACAATGCGGTTATTACATAATAAGCCGTACCGCAAACTATTGATGAGCTCTTGGTCGTCCGTATGCAACCTGCCTTCCACCGTTGATGTTTGGAATCTAATACTGGACGGGTCAAATTTATCCATGTCCAACTGTTGAACAAGATTTCTCTGATTGATGCCATTGGCACTTTCTCCTTGGGTTTGCCAGTATTTCAATTCTGCAAAATGACTTTCTTTGTGCGGAACAGTTAAAAGAAAAGCCTTGTTCTTGTTCCCTTTGAAGTTTTGACGATCTATGCTCTTTTCAGTAGCGTCCAATTTTTCTTGTAGGACTTTTAGATCGGAGGAAAGGCTGTCTGTGTCAAGGGAGGCAAAAGCATTTCCTTCCTCTCGGATTAACCGCAGAACCTTGCTGATCTCACTCTGGGCATTGTCACTGTCGAAACGCTCCAGATTCCCGAAATACAAACTATAGACACCTTTGACCTCTTTTTGATACAAGGAAAGCCTATTGCGAAACACACAACCATTATTGTCCTCAAATTTGTGTATGTTCAGCAATGAAGCGTTATGTGAGCAGGGCAATGAAACTATTCTCCCATGTGTCCTGAAACTATGATTTACCAAGACCAACTGCCTGTTCACGACAGGAAAGGTGTTAAAAAGAATCTTGATGTTCCCCAGTTCCTCTCTGTTGAAGACCTCAGGAAATGACAAACGAATCCAAACCGCATTTTCATTTCCCTCAATCTGGTCTAATTCGGACAGAGCACTCGGAAAAATCTCTTTTATCGTCTTTGCCGCGGGATCTACAGGTAGATTTAAGTCTATGTATGCTTGTTGATAATAGGTCGATATTTCTTCAAAATAATGTTCTTCTTCGTGAGATTGTTTCAACAGATGAGGAGCTGTCTTTAATTCACGACCTTGGTCATCATAAGCCTTGACATTCTGGATGAAAGGGAGTAAAGACCTGTCTTCCGGCAAAACACAAATAGGCAGTGTCGCGATTTTTCCCAACTGAGAATCCGGGATGGACAGACCTATCCACAACGTGAAATCTGCGATGCGATGAGTGGATGGCAGAAGTTCTATATGTTCCGTTCGTTTACGGATATTATATTGAAGTTCTGTCCCGTATGCCTGGAATGGAATTCTTATGTCAAATAAGGGCTCTTCCACCAAAGGGGTGAAATAGAAAGGCGTATCATCCTTGCCTAAAGCTACCTTGCGCGCATAGAATTGGTCTTCTGTTCTCAATACTGCGGAATTGTCGCCAACCTGAGGATGTACTGTCAGCAATCCGTGGGCAGGGAATGGGAGCGACCATATTTGCGGAATCAATATTCTGGCAAGACGGTTTAATATTTGGGCATCGGACTTCTCGATCTCTTGGTGCAACTTGTAAAACTCATAAGCGACGACATCCAGCAGCAAATCAACCACAGGGTCTATCAATCTTGCATCATCAATCTCCCACAAAGACATGGCATAGTCTAAAACCCTCTCTTTTATTCGTGTAAAATTCTTATCTGTCGCCATGATACAAAGATTTATTGAGATAAAGGACTGATATAAACCAAAGTGTTAAAAACAAAAGGAATGTCTGTTGATTCTATCTGGGCATGAACCGTAATACTGGCTTGACGGCGAATATTGGGATTCTTTCCCAACAGGTCCTCCTCTATCTCAGAAAGATGCACATCCACACGAACATCTTTTAGCCGTCGCTCATAAGCCGTGATTGATTGCACGAGGGAATTTCTTACCGTTTCTTCCCAATCTCTGACTTTAACCAGTTGATTGAATTCCAACTCCCAAATAATCGATCCATATTCATATTTCCCGAAAATTTCTCCAGGATGTGACACGATTAACAGCATTATATTTTGCGCAATAGATTCTTCGGGGGAGCATCTCGCCAAAGTCCCCTTCAAAGCGACAGACAAATCTAATGGAATCTTCAAATAATCCATTGTGCACTTTAGTTTATTAAGTTCACCCCCAATGGGCAGTTGCAAATATAATACATTACATCCAGATAACCAAGTTTTTATGCGCAAAAATATAATATTTCTTCCCTTTATGTGGAATAAAAGGGAAGAAGTGTTGTTTTTCCTTCTTTTCCCTTATGCTTCCCGTTTTTCCCGAAAATTTTCCACCTTCTTTATATACCTATATTTTTGCTGCTTGATAGCAATTTATTCACTCAATAACAAACAATTATGGAATCAAACAACAATGACAACTATGTGCTTGTCTTGGAAGACCGCACGGAAGTGAAGAACGAAAAGGAAGCGGGAAAACTCTCCGTAGTATCGGGTATCGACGACAAGGGAAACCTTAAAACAACTGAGGCAATCGCTGCCAATCAAGCAGCGTTCTTGAAGTTCAACAACAAGGACGGACTTCTGAAGAACTTCATGACTAACTTCCTCAAACAGTTCAATAATCCGACTCATTTTGGACTGTACAAGGTATTGGCAAGCAATGTTGAGCAGAGCGTGGACAACCTGCGCACCATGCTGCAAAGTCGTGAAAAACCAGAAAGCAAACAGCAACTGACAGAGATTGGAGTATCCTTTGACGATTATCTGCCGAAAAAGAAGAACGCCACAGTCATTGATGAATCAAAGATTGATTGGAAGCAACTCGACAACCTCGGTCTTACCCGTGAACGACTGGAACAAAGTGGAGAGTTAGAAAAGATGCTTTCTTGGCAGAAGAGTAACCTTGTTACTATTGCCGTACCTATTGGTGATACAACTATCTACACTGAAGCACGCCTTGCGTTCCGTACGGACGATAACGGCAATATCGGTTTGGCAATTCATCCTTTGAGAAAAGAACCACAGCTTGACTTCCCCTATATGGGCTACAAGTTCTCGCCCGAAGAGAAAGAACAACTACTCACTACGGGCAACCTTGGCAAGACAATCGAAGTAACGCCCAAGAACGGCAATGCTTTTTCTGCCTATATCTCCATCGATCCACAGACCAACGAAATTGTCGCCCTGCGTGCCGACCGTGTGAACATTCCCAAGGAGATCAAGGGCGTCTCGCTTTCAGATGCGCAATATAAAGACCTTGTGGAAGGCAAAGCCGTGAAAGTGGAAGGTATGACTGCCAAGAGCGGCAAGTCTTTTAATGCCACGCTTCAGGTCAATGCCGAGAAGAAAGGCATTGAGTTCATCTTTGACAACAACCGTGGTTTCAAGGAGCATCAGCAGCAGACACAGCAGCAGGGTGCACCCCACAAGCTCTGCGGCTTGGAACTATCCGAGAAGCAGCGTGAAGCCTTGGATAGCGGTCGCACACTCTATTTGAAGAACATGGTCGATAAGGAGGGCAAGTCCTTCAATGCCTACGTCCGTATGGACAAGGAGCAGAACCGCCCACGTTTTTACAAGTGGAATCCTGACAAGAAGCAGGATGCTGGCAAGGAAAAGGTGGTAGCTGTGGCAGAAGAACACAAGACGCAGGTAGCCGTGAACAACCACGGCAAGACCAACGAAGCTACGAAGAACGTGAAAGAGCCATTGAAGACTGGGCAGACACAGCCCACTGCCGCCCAAAAGCAGAAACAGGACGAGAAGAAACAACAGCGTCGCGGACGTAAGATCTAAAAAACAAGAGACTCGCTTTTGCGAGTCTCTGTATGTGGCGGCAGCGGGGTTAATCACTATATGTATTAGGAATATATCATCTTTATGTACAAAGGTCTTTATCTGCCACAACCCCAAGAGCCAATATAATATAATTTGAATTCATAGACTGTTCCTCCTTTCTGGTAAAACTTAAGATTGTCAAACAATCTGCTGTAAAACTTATCAATAAAGGCAGTATATGACTGATTATACCAAAGCCTGATGATATTCCACACAAAGTGCAGAAAATATATTGGTGCAAAGTTACAAATTAAAATTATAAAAACAAATGAATATATGTATTATTGCCGAGAAACCCTCGGTAGCCAGAGATATTGCCCGCATCGTAGGGGCAACGAACAAGCAGGATGGATATTTAGAAGGAAGTGGGTATCTCGTTACATGGGCAATGGGACACCTTATTACCCTTGCTATGCCTGAAGCCTACGGCTTTTCTGCCTACAAAGCCGAAGATCTGCCCATCCGTCCCAATCCTTTCCTGTTAGTTGTACGACAAGTGCGTAAGGACAAGGAGTATATATCCGAGCCAGCAGCGCTTAAACAGCTCAAAGTGATACGCTCCTGCTTTGACAAAGCAGACCGCATCATCGTAGCCACCGATGCAGGACGTGAGGGTGAACTCATCTTTCGCTACATCTATCAACATCTTGGTTGCAGAAAGCCTTTCGACCGTCTTTGGATTTCATCATTGACGGACAAAGCCATTCGTGAAGGACTTTCCAATCTCAAACCGGGAAACAACTACGACAATCTATATTACTCCGCCAAGTCAAGAAGCGAAGCCGACTGGCTCGTGGGTATCAATGCCAGCCGTGCATTGTCCATCGTCCGCAAAGGCGGCTATTCCTTGGGACGGGTACAGACTCCAACCCTTGCTATGGTCTGCCGTCGGTACATAGAGAACCATGATTTTTCTTCCGTACCTTATTGGAAACTCTACGCACTCATGGAGAAAGAGGGCATATCGCTGAAAGCCGTTGGCTGTAAAGACTATGAGAATGAAGCATTGGCACAGACTGCTCTTGCTTCGCTTCGCAGTCAGAGCCAGCTTAAAGTTGAATCGGTCGCAAGAAAGGTGGGACATACGTCACCACCACTCTTGTACGACCTTACTGCCTTGCAGAAGGAAACCAACAGACGCCACGGCTTTTCAGCAGACAAGACCCTCTCGATTGCCCAGAGCCTCTATGAGAAGAAAATCACGACCTATCCCCGCACAGGCAGCCGATACATCAGTGAGGATGTTTTCGAGGAAGTACCCGCCCTGCTGCACAAGATAGGCATCTCACTATCAAATCCACTTAATCGCCATTCGGTAGACAATGCAAAGATAACTGACCACCACGCCATTATTCCTACTGGGGAAACGCCTTCAGGAATGTCGGCAGATGAAACAACTATCTATCAAATGGTGGTCAATCGTTTCATCGAAGCATTTTCTCCCGATTCAGAGGAAGAGCGTATGCTGGTTCGTTTCACGGACGGCAACAGCACTTTTGCTTGGAAAGCGTGCCGACAAATCTCCTTGGGTTGGAAAGCCGTGCAGAAAGGTAAAGAAGCGGAAGCTGAAAAGAAAGAAGGGGGTGAAGAACAGGTTTTGTCTTCATTGCCAAACCTGATAGAGGGAGAAAACTTGCCTGTACTTGATGCAGAAATCACCGAGGATAAGACCAAGCCAAAACCTCTCTATACGGAAGCTACTTTACTTTCAGCAATGGAGAATGCTGGGAAAGAGGTCGAGGATGCAGAAAGCAAAAAAGCTATGGCAGAATGCGGTATAGGAACACCAGCTACCCGTGCCAACATCATCGAAACACTTATCCTGCGTGACTATATCCGAAGGGACAAGAAAGCAATTATACCGACCGAAAAAGGCTTGGCTGTCTATGAGATTGTCAAGGACAAGCTAATCGCCAATGCGGAGATGACAGGGAGCTGGGAACTGACACTTGCCGCCATTGAAGCAGGACAAATGCCGCCCGAAAAGTTCGCACAAGGCATCAACTCCTACGTTGGCACCATCTGCGAGGAACTCCTCTCGCTGGCTCCCAAACAGAAGTCTTATCCCACCTATCGCTGCCCCAAGTGTGGCACTGAGAGCGTGGGCATCTATGCCAAGGTTGCCAAATGCAGACATGAGGGCTGTGACTTTCATATCTTCCGTGAGGCTTGTGGCACGCTTCTCACCGAGGACTACATCCGGGATTTGCTAACCACAGGACGTACACCCATTCTCAAAGGATTGATCAGTAAGGCAGGCAAAAAGTTCAACGCCCGACTTGTCCTTAATGAAGATTACACCACTTCTTTTGAATTTGAAAACAGGAAAGAAAAACAACGAGGAAGATAATCCCTATAGAAACAAAGCGGAACAGAACAGGTCGGAAGGTGATATACTGTTATCTTCCGACCTTTTTCCTCCGTAATTAAAAAGAAAATACTATGGCATACAATAAGAAAAACGTCCTTGAAGCCAACACAGAAGCCATCCGTGTTGTGCTTCGCTTGGAAAAAGAACGCCGTGAAGCCACCGAAGCCGAGAAAGACATATTGCGTGGCTATCAGGGCTTCGGTGGCTTGAAATGCGTGCTGAACCGATGTGATAGCCCCGATGACCTACGCTATTGGAACCAGTCGGAGCAACAACTCTTCGAGCCAACCCAAAGGCTAAAACAGATGATTTACCGTGAAGCCTTAGATGCTAACACCGCCAAGCGGTATTGGGAGAGCATCAAGGCAAGTGTACTGACTTCCTTCTATACCGATACCCGTATCGTTGCCGCCATTTCCGATGCGCTTACTTCTGTAGATGTACCCATACGTCGCTGCTTGGACCCTTCCGCTGGCATGGGAGCGTTTGCCGAAACCTTTGCAAGGCAGGCTGGAATTGTGCACGCAATGGAGAAGGACTTGCTCACGGCACGAATCAGCCAAGCCCTGCACCCTTATGGCAAAGACAACATATTCGTTCGGAACGAACCTTTTGAAGCTATTGGAGAGCTGGAAGACAAGGACAAGTACGACCTTGTTACAAGTAACATTCCTTTTGGCGATTTCATGGTCTATGACCGAGAATACAGCAAAGGCAAGGACACTCTTAAACGTGAGTCCACACGTGCCATCCACAATTACTTCTTCGTGAAAGGTCTGGACTGCATCAAGGAAGGTGGCTTGCTGGCATTCATCACCTCGCAGGGTGTATTGGACAGTCCCAAGAACGAAGCCATCCGCCACTATCTGATGCAGAACAGCCGCTTTATCTCCGCTCTCCGACTGCCATCAGGTATGTTTTCAGACAATGCAGGAACAGACGTAGGCAGTGACCTCATCGTCCTACAGAAGCAGACGGGTAAAGAAATCAGCGAGGGCATTGAGCAGCAGTTCGTAGAAACTGTTTCTGTTCCCAAGGAAGAAGGGTCTTCAGTCATCTTCAAGCATAACTCTCTTTTTGTAGGAGATTGGAAGGACATTTCTCATCGCACCATTGCCACGGAGCGCACGATGGGTACAGACCCCTACGGCAAGCCTACATGGGAGTATCGCTTCGATGGCAGCATTGATGATATGGCGGAGAGTATCAGGACACAGCTCTCCTTGGAAGTTGAGCAACGCTTTGATCGCAAACTCTATGAAACAGGCGTACCTATGACGGAGGAAGAACGGCAGAAAGAAGCCGAGAAGCAACTGCATAAGTTAGGAATAACGGTTGATTTGCCCAAAGAGGACCCAAAAACGGACAAGGAGGCAAATAACGCCTATAATCTGATGCCCGACAGTATTAGAAAGCGACTACCTAAACTGTACAGCACAGAGAAAGGATTGATAGGCGATAAGGTCGCCTATGCACGCTATTTCTTCCCGATGGGAGCTTACACGGCTTATCTTTTGGAGTACGACCCTAAGAGCCGTATAGGTTTCGGTGCTGTCACGATGGGCTACGGCTGGGAGTTGGGCAATATGTCGCTTGACGAGATGGAGGAAGTGAAGATTCATGGGCTGGGCATCGAGCGCGACCTGTACTTCTCTCCTAAGAAATTGCACGAGATAGCCGAACTGGAAGAAATCGTCAGGGGACAATATACCAAAGAAGTAGTGACAGAGGAAATCAAGGAAAAGGCTGCACCCGAAGTTCAGACTTCGACAATGGAAGATAACCTTTCCACGGAAGAACCCAAAGAGGAAGTTCAAGTTGAAAAAATCAGTGAGCAAGTTGATAAAACGGGCGGTGAGCAGACAGTACAGATACAAGAGGCAGGCTCTACTATTAAAGAATCAGTCCCAGAGGGCGTACCCGTGCTTAGCCTTCACCGCCAATATGAGCAGGAAGTGAAAGAAATCCGCACCGACGTGGAAGCCCCACGGGAGATGAACGGGCAGACGGTTTATTTCGATGAGGATCATCACCCCATTATGGACAGTATTGATGAGCGACAGGAAACGGAGCAGCCCTCACTGTTTGCACCAGAAGAATACAGTCTTTGGACGCAGGAAGTAAAGCGCGTGAACGGCGAGATTAAGGAAGCCCCTAAAACACAGATACAGGCTTCCAAAGAACAGAGGCTGACGGGAAATAAAGGAAGCAACGAGAATAAGGAGAAACAGCCAACAACTGCAACGCAGCACAGAACCAAGGGCAGAAGCAGCAAGAAGACTTCCTCTCAGTCATATCGTGAACCGTCTCTCTTTGATTTCATGAACGAAGCCGAAGAGCGGAAGCCACAACCGATAACAGAGGTTAAGAAAGAGTTTGACGCTTCACCACGCCCTTTTCTATCATTGCCGGACTCTCACCTGAGAGATGGTTCCATTGTCGTGCAGAAAGGTCAGGTGGGGTTTCTTTCTGACTTAAAGCGACATCCAACCTTTAATCCGATGGACTTGCCGTATGCCCAGCTTTCCCGACTAAAAAGCTATATCGAGATACGGGAGTGCTATCATCGTCTCTATGACTACGAGGCAGAGAACCATGCAGAAGACAGGGAAGACCGCAGCAGGCTCAATCACTTGTATGATGACTATGTTGCACGCTGGGGCTACTTCAATCAGAAGGCGAACACCGACATCATCAAGATGGATGCCACAGGCGTGGAAATGCTTTTCTTGGAACGCTCCGAAAACGGCAGGTACGTCAAGGCGGACATCTTTGACCATCCAACGGCATTTTCTACCACGGAACTGACCGTTGCCACAGACCCGATGGAGGCACTGGGCGCATCGCTCAACAAGTACGGCACGGTGGAACTTGACTTCATGAGTTCGCTTTTACCTGATATGGAGGAAAGCGACATCATTTCTTCCTTGGAAGGTCGCATCTATTTCAATCCCGAAGAGAATGCTTATGAGGTTGCGGACAAGTTCATTTCGGGCAATGTAATAGAAAAGGCGGAGCGTATTGAGTCATGGCTCTTGGAACATCCCGACCACGAAGAGGCAAAGCAGAGTCTTGCTGCCCTGCGTGCAGCCACGCCGACACTCATTCCATTTGCAGACCTTGACTTCAATCTCGGTGAACGCTGGATACCTGCCAAAGTCTATGGCAGATTCGCTTCAGAGTTCTTCGGAACGGATATTAGTGTATCCTACCACTCCAACATGGATGAGTACAGCATTGTCTGCGACCAAAAGAATGCCAATATCTGGCACAAGTATGCCGTACAAGGTGAGTTCCGCCGCTATGACGGCATCAATCTCCTGAAGCACGCCCTGCACAATACCATTCCCGACATCAACAAGAGCAAGGAGGTGACAGATAAGGTTACGGGAGAGACCAAGACCATTAAAGTAAGAGATGGACAAGCCATCCAGATGGCAAATGCCAAGATTGAGGAAATCAGGCAGGGCTTTGTTGATTGGCTCGGACGGACA
>OGPS01000508.1_pt1 | contig 36604 bp, 31 predicted proteins | sample 1552931 | NCBI WGS metagenome assembly OGPS01 (sample SAMEA2580252, study PRJEB22360) | human gut metagenome | biome: human gut; feature: human-associated habitat; material: faeces | place: Denmark | collected 2008/2010 | reverse complement strand
TGGACGCAAGCGACAGTGCCTCCCCGCACGTCGAGCACGCACCATACAGACCGAACACCGGTATCTCCATATCCTTGATTCCAAATGTCGACGCTATGAGCTGTCCCAGCAGATCCCCGGCAAATATATACCTTATATCCTGCTTGACTATTCCCGCCTTCTGTATGGCAAGGGTCACCGCCTGACGCACCATCTCACTCTCGCCTTCCTCCCAGGAATCTTTGCCAAATGTTGCATCCTCGCTCACTCTGTCAAAATATCTCGCCATGGGGCCATCTATCTCCTTCGGCCCCGCCACCGCTGCTGCCCCCAGTATATATGGGGGATTGCCAAATTTTATGCTCTGTTTTCCTTTTTTCTCATTCATATCATGCAACTCCCTTATATGGATAAATGTAACTGTTACTATAATTCCCTTATGCACTGCAGATTATAATGGTAGTTTTTGTTAATCTCAGCACTGGACAAATTCATTTATTTGCTTTAACATTACTAAAGTTGCTTTACAAAGAAAAAGGAATGGAGAATCGCCGTGGAATTTACAAAGGAATACTGGGTAAACTGTTTTAGCAGATGTGTCAGATATGCTACGACTTTTTTCAAATGGATAGTTTTTTCACTGATAATGGGAACGATATGCGGGCTTGTCGGAACAGCTTTTCATATATGCGTAGAGTACGCCACCGGCTTCCGTGAGAACAATCATATGATAATATATTTTCTGCCGCTTGCGGGAATCGTGATCGTATTTATATACAGGATCTGTGGAATAAGACATTCCAAGGGAACCAACCTTGTCATCGGTTCCATAAGAAGCGTGGAGGATGAGATTCCCTCCCGTATGGCACCACTGATCTTTATATCGACGGTCATCACACATCTCTTCGGAGGTTCCTCAGGAAGGGAGGGTGCAGCCCTTCAGATAGGTGGAAGCATCGGTGTGTCCATAGGCAAACTGTTCAAGCTTGACGACAGCGACAAGCATATACTCACACTTTGCGGCATGAGCGCTGTCTTCTCAGCACTGTTTGGAACCCCAATTACTGCCGCGCTGTTCAGTATGGAGGTCATAAGCATCGGTATCCTCTACTACTGCGCATTTGTGCCTTGTCTGTTCTCGTCAGTCATAGCATACGCCATAACACGAAAGCTTCACGTTGTACACGACCACTACAATATAGCCGGCATGCCGACATCCGTGGATGTGCCTTTGGTGATCAAGGTCATCGGTCTGGCTATCCTGTGCGCAGTGCTCAGCAGTCTGTTCTGTATATTCATGAACGTTGTGCACAAGCTTTTCCGCAAATATTTCAAGAACCAGTATGTGCGCGTATTCGCAGGAGGCGTGATGCTCGTCCTGCTCAACATAATACTCAACACCACCGACTACAACGGAACCGGTATGAACATCATCGCCCAGGCGCTCAACGGAGAGGCAAAACCAACGGCTTTCCTTCTCAAGGCGCTGTTCACCGCCATAACAATAGGCTGTGGATTCCGAGGCGGTGAGATCGTTCCATCGTTCTTCGTCGGTGCCACATTTGGATGCGCCATGGGTGGACTCATGGGACTCGACCCGGGCTTTGCCGCTGCCCTCGGAATGGTGTGCTTCTTCTGTGGCGTGGTAAACTGTCCTCTTACATCTCTGTTCCTGAGCATAGAGCTGTTCGGAGCACACGGAATACTTCTGTTCACCATAGGATGTGCCGTCAGCTACATGCTGTCCGGCTATTACAGCCTGTACAACGAGCAGAAGATCATCTACTCAAAGCTCCGCCCTCACTATGTCAATCTCTACACCAACCAGGAGATAAAGACCAAGGAACCGGGATTCCTGGAAGGCCTTATAAGGATCAGGGAGGACGACTCAGACGACATTGAGGAGTAGCCGGCAGCTACTCTTCCTGAGTATCTGACTCAGACTCAGTCGTCTTCTTATCTGTGTCTGAGCTGTCACTCTTATCTTTGTTCTGATCCTTATCTTTGTCTTTATCCTTGTCCTTTGGAAGCTTTCCTACCTTGTACACCTCGTCACGCTTAGAGTACACGCTTATCGCCTCAGGATTGTCCGATATGACATTTCCATCGCCGTCATACACTCTTCTGTAGGACTGCACTGTAAGGCCCTCTATTCCCACTGTGTCAAGCACCTGCTCATCCTTGCCAAGACTCTTGTCCAGCTCATACTTGGTCTCATATGGCTCTGTCTCAACGGTCTCCGTGTAGAGCTCCACGCTGAACGGCTCCGTGATGGTGCCCCATATCGTACATGATGTGGAATATCCATCGTAGCTTGTGCTTATCTTTATCGGGTAATCCGTGTCATTTGTAAATACAAAGTCACATCCGCCCCACGCCACAGTGGCGTCAAGTCCCGCAGGAACATACGATGAAGGGTATGGATGACAATGTCTCTCATCTATCTCGAGATTCGCATACAGGCACGCCATGTACATGGTGGATGACACCTGACATATTCCACCGCCCATGTCCATGACTGACTGTCCGTCAGCATATGATGGGCCCGGAAGGAAGCCTCTCTCCTCGGTGAGCTCTCCGACTCCGAGGTTATATGAAAATGACTCTCCCGGCATGAGTATGGTTCCATCGCAATACTGCGCCGCCAGCTTGACATTTGTCTTTCTGTTCTCTGAACCCTCAACCTCTGTGCTGTATGAACTCATCTCGTCTCTGAACAGCATCTTCCTGTATTCTTCCGTACTCATATCCGCCGGGGTGTATGTGAGCGGGATGCTCACATCCGTTCCCTTCTTGGCAGATTCAAGGCTCTTCTTTGCCGCCTCCAGATCAAAGTCCACACCGTCCTTGGCCTCAACTACCTCGTAGTTCTTGTCCGGGTCAAGCGTTGGATTCTGCGGCTCACAATGTACCTTTTTGTATACCTCGTCCAGATCCACGTCAGCAGACACGACAGGACATTCCACCACAGTGCCATAGTCTCCTTTTGCTATCTGCTTCTTTATGCGGGTTACCAGCTTGTCTGTGTCTATCCTGTAGCTGCCCTTTCCCTTTGTCACAATGAGGTTCTTGTCCTCTATCCTGTATCCATCCTCTATATCCAGATCGACCTTCATCATATCACTGCTCTCGATGGCGGTCGTTATGATGCCGCTGTCGCCTATATATGGATAAATATCATAGCTGCTTCCAAGTGTCCATGATTCCAGAAGCCCATAGCCTCTTCTCCAGAAGCTGTGTGAGTCATCCTGTATCTTCTGCACAGACTTCTCAGAATCCATATCCAGCGCCGCCGACACATCCAGGGTGTAAGTCTTGTCATCCAGCTTCACCTGTATGCCCACACTGCTGTAATCGCGTCTGAACTGGTCATTTATGCTCTTTGCCGCCTCCGCAGATTTCATTCCGCCAACGTCTAATCCGTTTATGGTCTTTTTGTACAGCTTTCTGTTGCCCACACACGCACATATTAGCGCATAAAATATCACCATGAACACCGCCGTGAGTATCCAGCTTATCACTCTGTATCGCTGCTGTCTCTTCCTCCACTGCTCAGATGCACGCCGTCCTGAACGTCCTGAAGCTCTCTGCCTGTTCTGCGCAAGTCTATTTTCAGTTGTATGTCCGTTTCTTCTTTCGTCTGCCATCTACATTCCCCTCATCCTGTAGAATAGATATTCCTTTGCAAGCTCCGAGTAGAGCTGCTGTACAGTCCACTCCCTGTTGCTCCGTGTCACTACCGACTTCAGCCTTACTGCCGGAAGCCCGGTCTTCTTATACCTTTCAAGAAATATATCAAGTTCTTTGCTGCTCACTCCGTCAAATATGAGCATATCCATACTGAGATCTTCCGTCTGTCCGGTCTCATCTCCACAGCCAGATATGTCAGCCGTGTCGCACAGACTTCCGACCTTCATACCATAATGCTTTCTCTGAATGTCAACGCACTCCGCACCTATGTCACTGCATATATCCTGTACTGCACTCTTCTGCTCAGGTGCCAGATTGACTGTCATTAGCCTCTTCATGTCAGCATTTCTCCTGTCTTTCTTCTTTTGTCCAAATCTATACCCATTATGTTATTTTTTCAAATATTGTCAACCGATGTGGGGAAAATATGTTGATTTTTAATTTAATAAACCCCATTTCACCATATTGAGACTATCCAATATATAACACCGAGCAGCCAGCTTGTAAATATACCGTACAGTATAACAGGCCCCGCTATGGTGAACGCTTTCACGCCCTTTCCGAACACCTCACCCTCAGTCTGGAATTCCACTATGGGCGCACACACACCATTTGCAAATCCTGTGATCGGCACAAGTGCTCCGGCACCGCCGTACTTTGCTATCTTCTTGTAGAGATTCAGACTTGTGAGGATGACACTTACGAGAACGAGTATCAGCGATACATACGCATACGCCTCGTCTTCCTTCACATCGAAGTGTACCAGCAGGTCAAATATCCCCTGCCCTATCGTGCAGATCACACCGCCCACAAGAAACGCCCACAGGCAGTTTCTTGGCACACTTGATGTTGGTGTCACAAGCTCCACATATTCATTGTAATCACTCTCTGTAGGTTCAAACTTCATAACAAATACCTCCATTTCACACAAAATAATTTTGACTTTATCACATGCCCAGAACGACACTCAGCACCGAGCCCACCAGTTTTCCCGCGGCAAGGCCGTATATGACATAAGGGAGATTTCTTCTCACACTGAATCTTCTGGCCGCGATCGGTATGACATTCAACACCTCCGTAAGCGCCCCCGCCAGGCATCCCACAAATATCCCTCCGAACAGACATATGATGGTATATCCCACCCATGTCACCGGAACCGATATTTTGAATACATATATCAGATTTGCCAGCGCCGCACCATATGCCAGCAGACACTCTATGAGCAGATAATACCTTGCCCCCTTTACCTTCTCAAGGAGCTTGGGGAATATTCCTATCATGGATATAAATGCAAAATACCCGCCCGATATGGCCACACCGCTGGCAAAGCAGGCTATGGCAAGCATAGCGTATCTAATCAGCATCTCTCTCCGCCTTCTTTCTGGAGGCATCCGTTATGACTGTCTGGTTGACCTCCTGTTCATACTGTCTCATCTGAACCTGAAGCGGTGTAGGATCATCAGAGAATTTTTTCTTTGCACCGTGATTGAAAAATACGATTATACCGATGAAGAGCCCCAGGGAATATGCTATTCCCGCCACAGGATAGGCATCCCTGCCCTGCCCCACAAATATGTTGTGCATGACGTCAAGCTGTCCAACCATATTGACATCCGAGTTGTACGACATGATGGAAAAGCCTGCTCCGAAAAATGCGATGAAGCATATCATCAGGAATTTGAAGAACTGCTTTACTTTGTCGCTGGTGTCATATGTCCTGTAATACACAACCACGTCCGTTGCCCCTATGGTCTGTGTCTGGCAGTCCGGGTAGTGCTCCTGTATCACCTGCAGAATGTACATCACCGATATGACCTGCTGCTCCTTGCTTCCGGAAAAGCTCATGAGCTCCAGCTTCTCAACACCGTATTTTATATCGGGATTCGGGCTCAGCACCGTCGCCACATCTTTTATTTTGACTTTTCGCTTCTCCGCCAGACAGCTCTCCGACAGTTTCAAATACAAAAGTTCAGCCATATACATGTCCCCTGTTCTTATATTCTAAGAATAGTCTGTCCATGTATATGGCTGATATTACTCCAATATTTTCCATCTGAGTCTTCCGAGTATCTTTTTCTCAAGCCGGCTCACCTGCACCTGGCTCATGCCAAGGATCTGCCCTGTCTGTCCCTGCGTCTTGTCCTGAAAATACCTCAGCACCACAAGTTTTCTCTCATCCGGCGTGAGCGTGTCCAGAAGCTGCGATACACACAGCCTGTCCACGATGCGGTCTCCATCTTCCGTGCCGCACATCTCCGCGTGAAGATCATCTATGCATGTCACATCCGATGCCGCGTCCATCGCCATCACAAGCTCTTCAAGAGTCGCTCCTATAGCCTCACATATCTCCTCCATTCCCGGCTCAGTCCCTCTGTTTTTTTCGACCTCGTGTCTGTATCTGTCTGCCCTGTAGTATATCGTTTTAAGATTTCTGCTGACCTTCACCATTCCGTCATCCCTGAGAAAGCGTCTAATCTCCCCCTGAATGAGTGGAACCGCATACGTGGACAGTTTTACCTCATAGTCCATATCAAACCTGTCTATGGCCTTTACAAGGCCTATAAGCCCTATCTGTATAAGATCCTCAAGTTCCTGTCCTCTCCCCACATATCTTCTGGCAACGCTGACCACCAGTCCCATATTGTCCGTCACAAGTTTATCTCTGGCATCTCTGTCTCCATCTTTTGCAAGTTCAAGCAAACGATGATTATCCGCCATCAATATATCTCCTGACTTTTTCCTATTATCTTCTTCATATTTACCACGGTTCCCTCACCCACGCGGGATTCTACCTTTAGCTCATCCATGAAAGCCTCCATAAATGAAAATCCCATGCCCGATCTGCTTCCGTCCGTGACAGTGGTGTAAAGCGGCTCCATTGCCCTGTCGACATTCTCTATGCCGCAGCCGTGATCTGTGATCGTTATGTACAGGGTGCGCTCCTCTATGTATGCCTCCAGGATTATGCTTCCCTCCCCGGATCCATATCCGTGTATTATCGAATTCGTGACAGCCTCCGACACCGCCGTCTTGACATCCTCCACCTCACTGAGTGTCGGATTTGTCCTCGTCAGCATAGCCGCCACCACGACTCTCGCCACAGCCTCATTCCGGGCATCACAGCCAAATTCCATGATCAATCTGTTCTTATCCATACCATTCTCCTCGTTATCTATATTTTATCTGTCCAATCCTCAGCCTCATCCCGGACACCGCTGTCCAGCCTTGTCGCGATCCTGTATATACCGGACATGAGCAGTATCCTGTCCATTCTCGCATTTACATTTATCACCCCAACGCTTCCCCCTCTGTCGTGGAGCTGTCTGTACCTTCTCGTTATAAGTCCTATCCCCGAGCTGTCCATGAACGTTGTCCTGCCAAAATCAAATATGGCATGTCTCACCACCTCCTCGGCAAATACTCCGTCTATCCCTGCGGTCATCTTCACCGCCGCATAATCATCCACCTCTCTGGGCATATACACGATTATAGTATCCCCCATTTTCTCGTAGATATTCATCTTCAATCCCCCTGTCACAAAATAAAAGGCACAAAAGAAACGGTTAATCCTTATCCGTCTCTTTTGTGCCTTCTATAAATTATAATCTTTTTATATGTCTTTCTGTCTTTCGTTACTGTCCGTCAGTTGTATCTGTTCCATCGCCTGTATACGAACTGTCGGTCGTGTCTGTTCCGTCACCTGTATACGTATTGTCGATGGTGCCTGTTCCATCATCCGTATACGTGTTGTCGGTCGTATCCGTTCCATCACCTGTATACGAGCTGTCGGTTGTATCTGTTCCGTCACCTGTGTCCGTGCTGTCGGTCGTACCTGTTTCGTCACCTGTGCTTGATCTGTCGGTTGTATCTGTTCCGTCGCCCGTGTTCGTGCTGGCTGTACTTGCAGAATTCTTCTTTTCAAGTCCCGCCTGTATGGCATCTTCATCCGCATAATCACACGCAACCGTGTAGTATACGGAGTTCGGACAGTTCTCAACAAGCTGGTTAAATACCAGTGTGGCATTGTTATCATCAGAAAGCTTCAGATAACACATCGCCTTGTAGAACAGTGCCACATCGCTGTTAGGTGTATCCTGAAGGACTCTGTTCAGATCATCTATGGCAGCCTCATATGTCATGGTCTCGTACTTATAGATCGCTGACTGTACCCTTGCCTTATTGTCATCCGACAGAACCTGTGAAGCGTAATCGCCATACTTATCTATCTGTGTCTGAAGGTTTTTCGCCTCAGTCTCAGCATTTGTGAGCTTGGTGGTCATGCTGTCCACCTGTGACTGGAGCTCCGATATGGCCACGTTCTTATCCGCTATCTCCTGACTGAATGTAACCTTCAGGTCTCTCTCTGAATTGTCAGCCGCCTTATCCCTGTGCGGGATGATGAGCGTCCACATGGCCGCAAGTCCCAGAACAACTCCCGCTATGATATAAGCGATGGAATATTTGTAGAAATTGATGTCCTTGTATCTTCCAACCGGAATCGGATCCCCATCAAAATCCACCTCGCTGTTGCCGGCTATGAGCTTCTTCTGGTCATCCACGAACAGAGAATCCACATCGTAGTCCTCCTGCGGATAATCCCTGAAGTTCATGATCTCCTCATCAGTGTGGCCCATCTCATTGAAATATCTGACCGCCACTGGATTTGTCCTGTCTATCTTGATGACACGCTTGAGTGCCTTGCGAGCCTTGTCATATCTTCCCTCGTCGATGAACAGAAGTGCAAGGAGCAGGTACCCCTGTATAAATCTGCTGTTGTCGGAAAGTACCTTTCTGAGCTGTATAAAGGCAAGATCCTTGCTGCCCTGCTTCGCATATACCAGCGCCTGATTATACTTTCTGGTTACATTGTCCCCCGCCTCCAGCCTGTGTGGGTTGGATTTTATCTCCTTGATGTATCTCTTGGCGACATTCTTGCCGTCAAAATAATTCACACTCACTACCCAGTGGCTGAGCGCCTGAACTATCTCTCCGGTCTCATAGTACACCAGTCCAAGAAGGTTCCGGGCATCTATATTCATCTTGTCATACTTCAGAGACAGCTTGAGCGCCTCCTCCGCACCTGACATATCCCTGACCCTCGCCTTATCAAGCCCTATGTTGTAATAGTACTTTGACGAGTTGAGAGCCTTGTTCACGTAATCTATCTTCAGTCCGCACCTGGTACAGTAACCTGTGACGGCTATCGCTCCACCGCAGTGCTTACAATTCAGTACATCTGCCATATCTTAATCTCCCGACCAATCTGTGTTCTTTACTTCTCTGCTTCCTTTGCAACCCTCATCATCTCCTGCATGACATCCATGATGTCCTTGAGATCATTGTTGTATATTGCATCCTCTGCCTGGTCAAGTTCAAGTGCCGGCTTAAACCTCTTTATCTCTTCATCAAAATTGATCATGTCTGTTCCTCCATCTCTTGACACCGCCCACCAGATACAGGGAACCAACGCAGTATATGTTGGTATTCTCTCTGTCTCCTCTGAGCTCCACTGCCATATCCATGGCATCGTCAATCTCATCGCTGACCATGACCGGAGTATCCGTACACGCCGAGAATATCTCCGCCAGCTTTGCGGAATCCGCCTTTCTGCTGCTGTCAACGCTTGTGACTATTATCCTGCCAAACGTAATATTTCCGGCAAGCAAATGTATCATGGAGTCATACTCCTTATCCTTCACCGCCGCAAATACCAGTATCTTGTCATATTCCCCATGAAGCCTGTTCATGGTCTCTATATATGCATTTACAGCCTCCACATTGTGGGCACCATCCACATATATATGGGGAGCTATCTCCTCCATCCTGCCCTCCCAGTAGAACTGCAGGAGTGCATTCCTCACGGTCTTCTCTATATCCTGTTCCGGTACATTCCGCCTCTTCATGAGCATCCTGAATGCTGTCACGGCAAGGCTGACATTCTCCACCTGGTACAGTGATGTCTTCTGTATCTGTAAATTGCAATAACTATAATACCGATTATGCAATGAAAAATCAATGGTTTTGTTCCCCAAATGATTTATTATATAATCTGATTTTTCGACCGGAATTATGTCCGCTCCACGCTCTTTGGCAGTATCTTCTATGACCCGCGCAGCCGCCTCATCCCGCCTGAAATATATCACCGGAACACCCGGCTTGATGATGCCTGCCTTCTCATAAGCTATCTTCTCTATCGTGTCGCCAAGATACTCCATGTGATCCATTCCCACCGACGTGATGATCGTAAGCTCCGGCGTCAGGACATTTGTCGCATCCAGTCTTCCGCCCATTCCTGTCTCGTATACGGCAAAGTCACACTTCTGCTGTCTGAAATACACCGCCGCCATGGCAAACATGACCTCGAAGAACGAAGGGTGCTCCATGAACTGCCCCTTTACGGTCTCAAATGCCGACACAAAATCGTCATCGGATATATTTGTACCATTTATCTGTATTCTCTCGTTTATGGACACGAGATGGGGTGATATGAACAATCCCACTCTGTATCCCCGGGCTGCAAGCATCTGCGCCAGAGCGCGGCATGTGCTACCCTTGCCGTTGGTTCCCGCCACATGTATCGCAGGAACAGCCTTCTCAGGGTTCCCCAAACGGCACAAAAGACTGGAAAGGTTCTCCTTGCCAATCTTCTGTGCAAAAAGCGGAATACCCAATATATAATCCACAGTCTCTCTGTAATCCGCCATTATGATTCTCCTATCCGTCCGTGCGTGCTGCTCAGACCCAATTATCTATTGTCAACTTTCTCAGGGTAGAGGTCGTGGTTTGCCAGACGGTTCCAGGCAACCTCCTCCCACTTTGTTCCCGGTCTGCCGTAATTGCAGTACGGGTCTATGGAGATTCCTCCCCTCGGTGTGAACTTACCCCACACCTCGATGTACTTTGGATCCATCAGTTTTATGAGATCCTTCATGATGATGTTCATACAGTCCTCATGGAAGTCTCCGTGATTTCTGAAGCTGAACAGATACAGTTTCAGCGACTTGCTCTCCACCATCTTCTCGCCCGGCACATATGATATGTACACCGTTGCGAAGTCAGGCTGTCCGGTGATCGGACAGAGGCTTGTGAACTCAGGACAGTTGAACTTTACAAAGTAGTCGTTGTCCGGATGCTTGTTGTCAAATGTCTGGAGCATCTCAGGTGCATAGTCCATGCTGTACTTTACGTCTTTATTTCCAAGGAGGGTCACACCCTCCATCTCTTCTTTACTTCTTCCCATTATGGTCTCCTATATTACTTTTATGATTCATGCTTATTCTGCTATATGATCACGCTGTATTACTGCTCCTGCAGTGCTTCTGTCACAGACTTGATGAGTAGCTTAACAGCCTCGTCACAGTGCTCCTTCTTAACGATAAGTGGAGGTGCGATCCTTATGATGCTGTCTCTTACCGCTGTTATGAGGAGCTTGTTCTCAAACGCTCTGTGCTTTACTTCAAATGCGATAGGCTTGTTGAACTCAACGCCTATAAGAAGACCACGTCCTCTGATCTCCTTGACACAAGGAAGTGCCTTGAGTTCCTCCATGAAGTATGCTCCTACTTCCTTTGCATTCTCGTAGAGCTTGTTATCCAGTATCTCATCTATCTCTGCAAGCGCCGCTGCACAGCACACAGGGTTGGCTGCGTATGTTGAACCGTGGGCACCAGGTGTAAATGCTGCTGCTATCTTGGTGCTTGTACACATCGCGCCTATAGGCATACCGCCCCCGATGGCCTTTGCCATGGATACCATGTCAGGCTTTACGCCATATGTCATATATGCCATGATGTCTCCGGTTCTTCCCCATCCGGTCTGAACCTCGTCGAACATGAGGAGCATGTTCTTCTCATCACAGAACTCACGAAGTCCTTTAAGGAACTCAGGGTCTGCAGGGTATACACCACCCTCGCCCTGTACAGGCTCTACCATGATTCCTATGGTGTTCTCATCGCATTTGCTCTTGAAGTCCTCAAGGTTGTTATACTCTGCATATGTGAATCCCGGAAGGAGTGGTGCAAATCCCTTGTGGCAGGCCGAATCAGGCTGGCCTGTTGCCGACAGTGCACCGTATGTTCTTCCGTGGAAGCTGTTCTTCGCTGTCACGATCTTATATCTGTCCGGTCCGTAATTGTCCACGCCGTACTTTCTAGCCATCTTGATCATGGCTTCATTTGCCTCTGTTCCTGAGTTCTGGAACACGATCTTCTCCATGCCTATGGTGTCGCACACCTTCTTTGCAAGGAGGATCATTGGAAGTGTATATGCATAGTTTGATGCATGTATTACATTTGCCGCCTGGTCAGCTATGGCCTTTGCAACCTTCTTGTTGGCATTTCCCGCGCTGCTTACCGCTATTCCTGCGAAGAAGTCGAGGTATCTGTCGCCGTTCTCAGCGTACACATACATGCCATCGCCCTTCTCCTCTATGAATTCCCATCTTCTGGACTGCTCTGCCAGATATGTATCTACTATCTCTAAAAGTTCTTCTCTTGTATAACCTGATTCACTAACCTTCATCTTTCTCTCCTTTTGTATACTCTCCGGTATATCTGCAAATATCCGCCCATATTATAACAGGCATTCCGCATACATTATATACACAAAGCCCGCCACTGGCAAGCGTTCGTGAAATATAACAGATAAATGCTTTAACCACCGTTAAAAAGGACTGTACCGTGAGGTATACCTCAAAGCACAGCCCTTTTATATTTATGCATTTCTCTGTATTATCTTGCAAACTGGGAATTGTACAGATTCGTGTAGAAGCCGCCCTTTGCAAGCAGTGTCTCGTGATTTCCCTGTTCGATGATGTGTCCGTCCTTCATGACGAGGATGACATCCGACTCCTTGATGGTTGACAGTCTGTGTGCAACCACGAAGCTTGTTCTGCCCTTCATCATCTTGGCAAACGCCCTCTGTATCCTTATCTCAGTTCTTGTATCTATGGATGATGTTGCCTCATCCAGTATGAGCATAGGTGGAAGATCAAGCATAACCCTTGTGATACATAGGAGCTGCTTCTGTCCCTGTGACAGATTGCCTCCGTCCTCTGTTATATATGTGTTATAGCCATCAGGAAGTCTCTTGATAAAGCTGTGTGCATGTGACTGCTTTGCAGCCTCGACGATCTCCTCATCCGTTGCGTCCGGTCTTCCGTATGCTATATTGTCCCTTATCGTGCCACTCTTAAGCCAGGTCTCCTGAAGTACCATTCCGTAATTGCCGCGGAGGCTCTTTCTTGTGACCTCTCTTATGTCATATCCATCCACGGATATGCTTCCGGCATCCACATCGTAGAATCTCATGAGCAGGTTGATGACTGTACTCTTACCACAGCCTGTAGGTCCCACTATTGCTATTCTCTGTCCGTTCTTCACGTTCAGATTGAGGTTCTTGATGAGCTCCACATCTTTGTTGTATGAGAAGTCAACATTCTTAAGGTCCACCTCACCGTGAACGTCTGTGAGCTCGTGTGCGCCAGCAGGCTCTGCAGCCTCTGGGTCCTCGTCTATAAGCTCAAACACTCTGGCAGCGGATGCCAGCGCGTTCTGAAGCTCTGTGACAACGCCTGATATCTCATTGAACGGCTTTGTGTACTGATTTGCATAGCTCAGGAAACTTGTGAGCTGTCCAACTGATATAAAGCCCTTTATAGCTGTTATGGCACCTATGATTCCAACGCCTGTGTACACAAGGCTGTTGACAAATCTTGTACTAGGATTTGTTATCGATGAGAAGAATGTAGCCTGAAGTCCTGCCACATTAAGTCTTCCATTGACCTCCTGGAATCTGTCGCAGGTCTCATCCTCCATGGAGAATGCTGTGACTACCTTCTGGTTCTCAACCATCTCATTTACAAGGGATGTGAGCTCCCCCTTGATCTCAGCCTGCTTCCTGAACATACTGTATGTTCTCTTTGCTATGAATGACGCAACAAAGAGTGATACCGGAGTGATACATACGACCACAATGGCTACGATCCAGTTGATCGACAGCATGAAGCACAGTGTTCCTACTATAGTCATAACTCCTGTGAATAGCTGTGTAAATCCCATCAGAAGTCCGTCTGAGAACTGGTCTACGTCAGCTATGATCCTGCTGACTATGTCTCCGTGTGTATGTGAATCCACATATGAGAGCGGCAGGCTGCCAAGCTTCTCATATGCCTTTGTTCTTACATCATTAACCACCCTGTATGTGATCATGTTGTTGAGCACGTTCATGACCCACTGTGCAACAGCCGTTATAACGACCACAATCACAAGCTTTGCAAGCATTCCCTTAAGTCCTGTAAAATCTACTTTTCCCGGTCCAACGACCCTGTCAACTGCATGTCCCATGATGATAGGTGCATACAGTGTGAGCACGACCGATATGGCTGCACATATGAGAGACAGAACCACGAGGAACCTGTATCTCTTGATATACTTCAGTATTCTGAGTATCGTCTTTTTATTTACTGATTTATTCCCTTTATCTTTACTCATGAGACAGTTCCTCCTCCAAAAGCTGTGACTGACATATCTCCCTGTATATCTCACAGTTAGAAAGCAGCTGCCGATGGGTTCCTATCCCAGCTATCTGACCATCATCCATGACGATGATCTTATCCGAATTCATGATGGTCGACGCTCTCTGTGACACAAGGAATACAGTCATGCCCTTTGTCTTCTCCCTGATCGCTTTTCTGAGAGCCGCATCAGTTGCAAAATCTAGCGCCGATGCGCTGTCATCCAGTATCAGTATCTCAGGCTTTCTGACGACCGCTCTGGCTATGGTAAGCCTCTGCTTCTGTCCACCCGACAGGTTCTTGCCCCCCTGGGTGATCTTGAAGTATATTCCATTCTCCTTGCCGTCTACAAACTCCTTGGCCTGGGCTATCTCAAGCGCCTCGTCTATCTCTGCTTCAGTCGCATCCTGCTTGCCCCACCTGATATTGTCTGCTATTGTTCCGGCAAACAATACAGCCTTCTGCGGTACCACTCCGACCTTATGCCTGAGCTCGTCCAGGGTGTAGTCCTTTACGTCAACTCCGTCTATGCACACGCTTCCCTGGCTGGCATCGTAAAATCTTGGGATCATGTTTACAAGAGAACTCTTTCCTGAACCCGTACCGCCTATGATTCCCACAGTCTCGCCCGGTGCCACGTCAAATGTTATATCTGACAGGGAATCTGCTCCGGCCCCAGCATATCTGAGATTTGCATCCCTGAAGCTTACCTTTACAGCATTTGCCGGTGATCCTGCTGCCTTGCCTGATCCATCCGTTATGGATGGCTGCTGATCCATGACCGCATTTATTCTCTTTGCGCAGGCAACAGCCTTGGTGATCGTCACGATAAGGTTTGCGAGCTTGATGAGCTCGACGAGTATCTGTGACATATAGTTGACAAGTGCGACGACCTTTCCCTGTGTGATGATTCCCGCATCTGTCTGTCCCGCTGCGATCCAGATTATAGCTGCGGTTGAGAGATTGATTATCACATAAGTAACAGGATTCATGAACGCTGATATACGTCCTGCAAGGAGCTGGAACTTCATCAGGTCATCCGTGGACTTGTCAAACTCCTCAAATTCCTTGTCCTGTCTGTTAAAGGCTCTGATAACTCTCGCGCCCTCAAGTCCCTCACGGGTGAGCAGTGTGACTCTGTCCAGTCTGTTCTGCACCTTCTTGAACAGAGGTATGCTGAGTGCCATAACACCGAACACAACAATTGAAAGTGCCGGTATGGTCACCACAAATGTCATGGCCGACTTCACGTCGATGGTGAATGACATGATCATGGCACCGAACACTATGAACGGCGAACGGAGGAACAGTCTGAGCACCATGTTGACTCCTGTCTGTACCTGGTTCGTGTCACTGGTCATTCTCGTGAGCAGTGTGGATGTTCCTATGCTGTCGATCTCTGTGTATGAAAGTGATGTAATATGCCTGAACAGATCATTTCGAAGTGCTGTTCCAAATCCTGTAGCAGCCTTTGCCGAAAAATACTGGGCGGTGATAGAACACACCAGACCGATAATTCCCAAAAGTATCATGACGAGACACATCTTCACAACGTAGCTTATGTCACGCCCTGCTATACCGACATCGATTACATTTGCCATGACGATCGGGATAAGCAATTCAAATGTTGCCTCCAACATCTTAAAAAGCGGGGCAAGTATGGACTCTTTCTTATAGCCCTTAAGATATCTAAGTATTCCCTTCATCTCTTCTCCTAACAATACTCATTCCGTATATAACAGACACAGATACCATCCATGTCGTCATTACTCAAATAGAACTTCCACACCATATATAAGGTGCGGAAGTTCTATTTCAAGCTATGCTGCAATGGCGCTGATTATCTGAGTAATTGTCTGTTACCAATGTTATCATATCCCTTGCAATTATATATCAGTCCTCATCGTCCTCTTCCGGAAGATTTGCATTGTGATATACTGCCTGAACGTCATCGTCCTCCTCAAGCATATCTATAATCCTTGTGAACTTCTTGACAACCTCAGGATCGTCTATATCAACATAGTTCTGAGGTATCATTGTGAGCTCAGCCTCAGCCATCTTTATGCCTTCCTTCTCAAGGCTCTCTCTTACCTGCGAGAAATCTTCAGGTGCTGTGATGATCTCGTAGCTGTCATCCTCGTCTGAGAAATCCTCAGCTCCTGCATCCAGTGCCATCATCATGAGGTCGTCTGCATCTATATCACAGTCTTCCTTTGCAATGATGATCTGTCCCTTGTGATCAAACATATATGATACACAGCCTGTTGTACCTACGTTACCGCCACCCTTTGTGAAGCAGTTACGCACATTGGCTGCTGTTCTGTTCTTATTGTCCGTAAGAGTGTCTACTATGATGGCGGTACCGTTAGGACCGTAGCCTTCATATGTATTCACTACATAGTTTACTGAGTTTGCATCTCCTGCCGCTCTCTCGATACCACGCTTGATAGTATCGTTAGGCATGTTGTTTGCCTTTGCCTTGGCGATTACATCACGAAGCTTACTGTTGTTCTCAGGATTTGCTCCGCCTTCCTTTACTGCTACCACGATCTCCTTACCAATGATTGTGAAGATCTTACCCTTTGCTGCATCGTTCTTTTCCTTCTTGTGCTTGATGTTCGCAAATTTTGAATGTCCTGACATCGTTAATTCTCCTCTTTCTCTTGATTACTAGTTACGTATATTAACACTATTGCGGTGTTTTTTCAACCTTTGTGATCTTTACCTCATCGATCATGTTGTTATTTACCGACAGGGAAGTGAATCTGTAGTTCTGATACACTATCTCTATCTCCTCATCCGCATATGGAAGTCTCCCCAGCTCATACAGCAGAAATCCGTTCAGCGTCTGGAAGTCCTCGTCCGGGAATTCTATCCCCAGAACGTCACTCAGCTCATCCAGTTCAGCCTTACCACTGACTATATACATATCGCCACGCTTCTTGATATCCTCGCTGGCGTCATCGTACTCGTCAAGTATGTTGCCGACTATCTCTTCCAGAATATCCTCCATGGTCACGATTCCCTCTGTCTGACCATACTCATCCACAACTATGACCATATGTATCTTTGCTGTCTGCATCCTGCGGAACAATTTTGCTATGTTGTACGTAGGATGTACAAATGTAGCCTCAACCATGATCTCAGCCAGTGATTTCGTCTTATCGCGCAGATATTCCTTCACAAAATCCTTGAAATAGATTATTCCAACTATGTTGTCAAGATCACCGTCATAAACCGGATATCTTGAATAGTTATTCTCTATCATTATCTCCATGACTTCGTCCAGATCAGAGTTCTTGTCTATAGCCATGACGTTCAATCTGGCCGTCATCACATCTCTGCTCTCCTTGTCAGTGAACTCAAATATGTTTGTAATAAACTGGGCCTCAGAGTCCTCTATAAGTCCCTGCTCATTTCCCTCGTTCACCATGGATATGATCTCTTCTTCTACCTTTTCCTCTTCTGATTTTTTGTTAAAAATCTTCATATAATAGTCTGTATCACCTCATATATTATTTTATGCCAGTTCAAGACTTATCTTCAGAGCTTCATCAACGCGCCTCAGCACATCAGCGTCAACGTGACACACCTTTTCTTTCAGGCGCTGTTTGTCTATAGTCCTGAGCTGTTCCAACAATATGACGGAATCCTTCGCTATATCACAGCTTGAAGAATCAAGCATGATATGTGTTGGAAGTTTTGGCCTCTTCATCTTGCTGGTTATCGCAGCTATTATGACCGTGGAACTGTGTCTGTTCCCAGCCTCATTCTGAACTACTATAACAGGTCGTATGCCTCCCTGCTCCGATCCAACCACCGGTCTTAGATCCGCGTAATAAATATCCCCACGTCTGATCACCAATTCTGTTCACCCCACAAATACTTTCATTGAATGTGGCTATATACTTATATAGTATGTATTCCACTCTAAAAAAAGTATTGCCCATGACAGTACCGGTTATTCGTTAATCCAGAAGATAGTTTACCTGTCCAAGCTCTCTGCCGTCCCTTATGTATGTTCTCGGAACTCGTCTTGATATGTTACATACCAGCTCGTAATTAAAGCTGTTGGCAGGCGCTGCCACCTCCTCGACAGTTACCTCTCTGTCTCCATCCTGTCCGATGAGAGTTACGTCATCTCTTACTTTTACACCATCAATGTGGCTCACGTCAACCATGAACTGATCCATGCACACCCTTCCGATGATCGGAGCATACTCTCCATGGATGATAACTCGGCCTATATTGGACTGTGCTCTTGGGTATCCATCGGCATATCCTGCCGACACCGTCGCAACCTTTATATCATGATCCGCTATATAGGACCATCCATATCCTATACCTGTTCCGGCTTTTACGTCCTTCACAAATATAACCTTGGACATAAGTCTCATAGCAGGTTTCAAAGCCGCTATATTCTTATCTACCTCATCTGATGGATAAAGTCCGTATGTGACTATTCCCGATCTGACCATATCAAAATCCGAATTGTCCATCTCCATGATACCCGCACTGTTAGATATATGCCTTACAGGTATGTGTATTCCAAGTGCCTCAAGCTGGCTGTTTATCCACCTGAACTTCTCAAGCTGACCATTTGCAGCGGTCTTGTCGAGTTCATCAGCCTTTGCGTAATGGGTAAATATCCCCTCTATCTCTATGCCCGGCATCTGACTGATCTTTTCTATGTTCTTCACGCCATCTTCATCACATGTGAATCCGATTCTTCCCATGCCTGTATCGACCTTGATATGGATCTTTGCCTTTGTATTCATGCTCACCGCCAGATCCGAGAGCTTCTGTGCATCGTCCACCTCATACATGGCAGGTCTAACATCATATCTGAGAATCAGTTCGTAATCCGAGGGATCTGTGTAGCCCAGTATCAATATGGGCTTATCTATATTTGCTCTTCTGAGCTCCAAAGCCTCATCGATGAATGCCACTGCAAAAAAATCCACCAGATCATCAAGTGCCTCTGCCACCTCGACAGCGCCGTGTCCATAGGCGTCTGCCTTTATGACCGCCAGCATCTTCTTATCACCGTCTATAAGCCTCTTCATAGCCGTGATATTATCCCTTATATTGTCAAGATTTATCACAGCCTGCACTCTGTTAAAGTTACTGTTGTCCATCATGTTCTGCTCCTTTTATAACCTCCGATATAGCGCTCACTATATCCCTGGCTATCATTGCATTTCTTCCTCTGTGCTCTGCCGCCATATCTCCTGCCAACCCATGTATATATACTCCCAGCTTCGCAGCCTCATACGCACCAAGTCCGGTGCAGACAAGCCCAGCTATTATCCCGGCAAGCACATCCCCTGCCCCCGCAGTTGACATACCGTTATTACCGGATGTGTTTATGTACACATCCCTGCCGTCACTTACGCATGTTCTGGCATCTTTCAGCGCACTTACAACATTATACTCCATCGAAAAGTCTTTGCACACCTCTAATATATTCTTTTTTATATCCGGTATGGCGACGCCTGTAAGTCTTGACATCTCTCCTATATGTGGCGTTACGATCACCGGTCCTCTGTGTCTTCCAAGAATATCGGGCTTTTCGGATATTATGTTCAAGGCATCCGCATCCGCTATCACGGTCTGCACGGCCTCGCACATAATATATTCCACCATGCTTCTTGCCGCATCGCCTTTTCCTATACCAGGACCGATCAGTATGGCATCCGACCACTCCACGGCATCCCTTGCACACTGCTCCGCTTCATCTTTGTTGCTATAGCACATAATCACTGCCTCAGGAATTCTTACTCCTGCTATCTCCTTGTTGTCGATATGTGTGTATATCTTCACAAGCCCTGTTCCCATCCTGTATGCAGCCTCCGCCGCAAATGCCATGGCACCGGACATGTCTCTGCTTCCAGCTATCACCGCAAGCTTTCCATATGTTCCCTTATTTGATGAATCACTCCGTCCCGGAAGCATGCACAGATCGTCTCTGTTGTAGGAATATGCCACCGGGTGTACTCTGTCCACTTCAGCCTGTGCAAATCCTATGTCTCTCACAACTACCTCTCCGCTTATCTCGCAGCCGGGATAAAATATCAGCCCTCTTTTATTCAGTCCAAATGTGACCGTCATACCTGCCTTGAATGCACATCCCATGATCTGCCCCGTGCTGGCATCCACACCTGACGGGGTATCTATGGCAACCTTAAAGCCGCCAAGTCCGTTCATCGTCTCTATGGTCTCTCTCCATATTCCCGCCACATCACGCTTGAGTCCGACGCCAAATATTCCGTCCACAACCACATCGTAATCACTGTCAATGATGTGATCCGTCACCTGTATGCCGATTTTTTTCGCTATTTCAAGCTGATATGAAAAGCTGTCGCTTACTCTCGATATTCCATTTATATAACAGACATGGACAATATCTCCCTGCTGGTACAGGAGTCTCGCAAGAGCCAGTCCGTCCCCGCCGTTATTGCCGCCTTCAACAACCACAAGGCACTTTAATTTTCTGTCCGCGTTTATAGACTTCAGTCTGGAATTTATCTCCTCCAGCACGGTGATCGCAGCTCTCTCCATAAGCAGGATCCCTGGCACACCCTTTTCCTCTATGGTCAGCCTGTCTATCTCCTGCATCTCTGTTCGGTCTGCAACATAAAACATATTTCTGCCTCCTTATTGAAGAAAACGGATAATTTCTCTCGAAATTACCCGTTTTATACTTACCTATAAAATCTTCCGATCTCTTCCTTATCTCTTCTTGAGGAAATCAGGAATCTTGATACTCTCTGTCTTTGGTCTTGACACATGTGCCGGCTCAACTGGTGTTGATGTTACAGGTGTCTGCTGTGCTGGTGTCACAGGTGCTGTGTATGCTGGCTTTGCTGCCGGAGCAGTCTCAGTTGTCTGACCGCCGAGGAACGATGGTCTTGTGCTTGTCTGAGTGCTGTGTGTTCCAAGGCTCTGGCCTGCATATGTAGCAGTCTTTGGCTCTGCAGCAGGTGTTGTTGTAACTGCTGGCTTAGGTGTGGTCATTGTTCCCATAGGAGATGCAGTACCTGCATATCTTGCGGTGACATCGCTCTCGCCTGATCTCTCAAGACCTGTAGCAATGATCGTGATGCTTATATCCTCACCCATGTTGTCATTGTCAACTGTACCGAAGATGATGTTGACTCCATCTCCAGCCTGCTCTGTAAGATATGTAACAGCATCATAAGCCTCAACGATACCAATGTTACCTGAGAAGTTTACGATGATATCTGTTGCACCTGAAACGGTTGTCTCAAGAAGTGGTGAATCCATAGCCTCCTTGATGGCGTCAACAGCCTTGTTCTCTCCGCTTGCTGAACCTATACCGATATGAGCGATACCCTTATCTCTCATAACTGTCTGTATATCTGCAAAGTCAAGGTTGATAAGACCCGGCTTATTGATAAGGTCTGTAACACCCTGAACACCCTGCTGAAGTACCTGATCTGCCTTCTTCAGCGCATCAGGAATACTTGTTCTCTTATCACAGATCTGAAGAAGCTTGTCGTTAGGGATAACAATAAGTGTATCCACATTCTCCTTAAGTCTCTCTATACCTTCGATCGCGTTTCTCATACGAGGCTTGCCCTCAAAACCAAATGGCTTTGTGACAACTCCGACTGTGAGGATGCCAAGGTTACGTGCCATCTCTGCAACGACAGGGGCAGCGCCTGTTCCTGTTCCACCACCCATACCACATGTTACGAATACCATGTTGGCGTCCTTGATGATGTCTACGATCTCTTCTCTATTCTCCTCTACAGCGCTGGCACCGATCTCAGGCTTTGCACCAGCACCAAGACCCTTGGTAAGTTTCTCACCTATCTGGATCTTTGTTGTAGCTCTGCTGAGTGAAAGAGCCTGCTTATCTGTATTGATAGCGATAAGTTCCACTCCCTCAACATTCTCATCGATCATTCTGTTAACAGCATTGTTACCTGCACCGCCGACACCAATTACAAGAATCCTTGCCGGTGTTCTCTCGTCATTTGATTTTATCTCAAGCACGGTTGCATCCTCCTTATATACTTATTCTTTATCCATCAATCATTGTCATCTGCTCAAAAGCTGACCGTTTTATCGCATTAGTACCTATATAATACGATTTTTTATATCATTACGCAAGAAATTTTTTATTTATTTTCTTTAAAGATAACGTTCCTCTGCGATTCACTGTAATTCGACATATCAAGAGTTCCCTTTTTACCCTTCACGCTCTCAAGTATGCTCTCAAGATTCATGAATTTCGTCTCCAGGTTTTCACCGTCGCCGATCCTGATCTTTATTCCATCCTTGTGAAGTATGAGATTCTGATCTGTGTCATAAGTAATCTTGTCTATCTGTATTCCGCTCTTGTAAATGAGCTGTGTCATAGTCAGTATCTCCTGGAAGAACCCCGAATCACCGACATCAAGCTTCTTTCCCTGCTCCACGCTGTCACTTGTAAGTCCCTCTATACAAGGAACATCATCAAGCTTTGCATCGGATATCTCGAGCACGATACCATCGCCATCAAAATATGCATACTGATCGTTGTACTTTATGCAGCCCGCCATGGCCTTCTCGTACACCGTGATCTCTACTGAATTCCTGTTCACATATGTGACGTCTATCTTATCTATAAAGGTTACATCCTGGGCAGGATTCAGTCTGCTCTCAAGTATAAACAGCAGCGTATTGCCATAATCCTTACCGCCGGTCACGATATCGACCATCTGTTGGTCAGTGTAGTGATCAGTTCCGGTCACTTTTATGGACTTCAATTTGTAACATGTACGTATGTATACAAACGCTATAGCACACAGCACCACCAGAATGAGAAGTATCTTGAGAACTATCTTGAATATCCTTGCCGCCTTCTCACGTCTCGCCTTTCTTCTGGCAAGTTTCTCCGCCTGCAGCTTCTTCTTTCTCTCTATCTCCTCCGGGGTAAGCTTTCTGCCCTCTTTTTTGCGTTTTTTCTTGTTCTTCTTTCTTGCAGCAACCGCCTGATCTTGCTTACGCCTGCGTCTCTCCTCGGATCTGCGGTTTTCTGCATTCTCTCTGCGCATCCGGTCATCCGGTCTGCGACGCTCTCCATCCTGTCTCCTGCGCACCTGCTCATCAGATCTGCGACGCTCTCCATCCTGTCTCCTGCGCACCTGCTCATCAGATCTGCGGCGCTCTCCATCTGGTCTCCTGCGCACCTGTTCGTCAGATCTGCGGCGCTCTCCGTCTGGTCTTCTGCGCACCCGCTCGTCAGATCTGCGACGCTCTGCGTCTGGTCTTCTGCGCGCCTGTTCGCCTGTTCTGCGGTGCTCCCCATCAGGCCTTCTGCGCGCCTGTTCGCCTGTTCTGCGGTGCTCCCCATCAGGCCTTCTTCGTGTCTGCTCATCCGTCCTGCGGCGCATATCTCCGTCTGCTCTCCGCTGTCCATTGCGGCTGTCTGTCTGCTGTCTTCTCTTATCAACCGGAACCTTGACCCTTCCGTCGAGGCGTTTTCCGGTCATGACATCCACATAGCCGCTTTCACGTCTGGTCTGCGCAACATCAACATTTCTGCTCATTCTATTTTTATTAACATTTCGTCTATTGTTGTTTTCCATTCAAATCTTCCTTTAAAGGATCTGTCATATGTCTGTTTCGTCATACGAAATTCCTCTGGATACGGACATCACTATCCCCATCTCCATCAGAATGAAAATTATCGAACTTCCGCCATAACTGACAAATGGCATCGGCACACCTGTCGGCGGAATGGTATTCGTGACAACACTCACATTTATCAGCAGTTGGACCGCCACATGTGCCATCACTCCCGCTGTGAGCATGCTTCCAAATCTGTCTCTGGCATTCATGGCCGTCACAGCCATCCGCCTAAGTAATATAAGAAAAATGATAAGTATAAATGCCGCTCCGACAATTCCGAGCTCCTCACACACGACTGAGAATATCATATCATTATGTGACTCCGGAATAAACCCCATCTTTTGGACACTTCTCCCAAAGCCCACTCCAAACAGTCCACCGGAACCAACGGCATATAACGACTGAACCGTCTGATAGCCATCTGCGTAATTTTCAGGATCAAGCCATATCTTGACTCTGTTCGCCCTGTAGCCTGCGAACATTATGAAAAGCACACTCCCGACAACACCAAATATACCGATCAGAACAAAATGTCTGACCCTGGGGCTTCCCACAAACAATATTACAAAAAGGATTGCAAAACAGATTATAGCCGTGCTGAGATTCTCCACACCGATCAGGGCTATGGTGATCACGGGCAGGATCATTACCTTTATAAGGCAGCCCGGTCTGCACAGATTTTTGCTCTCCACGGCAGCCCTCGCCGAGGTGTAGATTATGATCGCCGTCTTGGCATATTCTGATGGCTGAAATCCTATAGGTCCAATATATATCCATCTTGCTGACCCATGGCTGACCGTTCCTATTATCAGCACCACCACCTGAAGAACAAGTGATGACAGCAAAATGACCGCAGACAGCCTGAGCAGCCGCCTGTAGTCATATCTTGACACTATGTACATGGCGAAGATCGCCAGCAACATATAAAGTGCCTGTCTTTTAAAAAAGTACATCTGATCTCCGTACAGGTCGTACGCCCTGTAACTGCTCGTACTGTATATCATGGCAAGCCCAAATGTCAGAATCATCCCCAGCGCCAGGAGCATGGTCACATCCACATATCCTCCCGGACACCGTTTTCGTGCATCTCTCACTCTATCTTCTGAAACCTCAGGACCTCCATGCAATCAGATCACTCCTTATAGCTTCTTACATACTCCTTGAACATATCGCCTCTCTGCTCGTAGTTGTCAAACTGTCCCCAGCTTGCACATGCAGGTGAGAGAAGCACCGCATCTCCGTCAACCGCATTCTCATGGCAATATGCTACCGCATCCTGAAGATTCTCCTCAAATATAATTGAGTTAAATCCATGTCTCTTGGCACAGTCAGCTATCTTCTGCGCAGTCTGGCCTATGAGAACGAGCCACTTTACCTTGCCGTCAAACGCCTCTATCCACTCGTCGTACTCAGAACCCTTGTCGTAGCCTCCACCTATGAGGAATGTAGGAGCCACCATGGCCTGTATTCCCTTTATGGCTGCATCAGGGTTTGTTCCCTTTGAATCATTGTAGTATGCGACACCATCGACGGTGTCAACATATTCTATTCTATGAGCAACAGCCTTGAATGATGTTGCAACATCTCTAATAACATCAACAGGGACTCCCATATAATATGATATTCCAACTGCTGCCAGAACATTCTCAACATTGTGAGCTCCCATGAGCTTAAGATCCTTAATGGCAAGTACATTGATCTTCTTATCGCCATCCTCGAGGATGATATCCCCATCCTCTACATATACTCCACCGGCCGGCTTCTCCAGTCTGCTGAAATATACTACATGGCAATGATCCTTTGCCTTCTCTCCCATGGCGCGTGTATGCTCATCATCATAGTTTAGGACTGTCACATCATCCATGGTCTGATTCTTTGTTATTGAAAACTTTACATTTCCATAATTCTCAAATGTATAATGCCTGTTCAGATGATCCGGAGTCAGGTTGAGTATTGCACTGACATTCGGATGAAAATCTATAACCGTCTCAAGCTGGAAACTGCTTATCTCTGCAACTGTATCTGAATCATCGTCTGTTGTGTCGCACAGCTCTGTGTAAGGTATTCCAATATTTCCCACAACGATGGTCTTGGCATTGTGTGCCTTGACTATCTCTCCCACAAGGGCTGTAGTTGTAGTCTTGCCGTTTGTTCCTGTTATGGCTGCTATCTTACCCTTACCATAATGGTATGCCAGCTCTATCTCACTCCAGATAGGTATTCCCGCATTTCTCACCACATCTGTAAATGGCGCATCAACAGGGATTCCCGGACTGATGACCATGAGCTGTGATGATGAGAGGGCATCCTCTCCAAGCTCGCCGAGTTCTATCTGAACGAGTTCTGAATCGCCTGTCTTCTCCTTTATCGCCTCTATATCTCTGTCCTTGTTCTCATCGAACAGATAAACCTTTACTCCATGATTTACCAGAAGCTTGGTTGCACTGATTCCACTCTTTCCTGTTCCTGCTACTATCGCTGTATTGATCTCCATATCATTTCACCATGGTGCACCACTGCACCATTTTCTCCTTTCTACATTACAGAGCCAGTAAACCTACCACACAGAGGACTGCAGTCACTATAGAAAATATAGCAACGACCTTTGACTCAGGCCATCCCCCGAGCTCAAAATGATGATGTATAGGTGCCATTCTGAACACTCTCTTGCCTGTAAGCTTGAATGAAACAACCTGTATTATAACTGATAATACTTCAAGGAAGTATATGAAAGCTATTATAACTATGAATATAGGCATCTTGAGCATATACGCTGTTGATGCAACAAATCCACCGAGTGCCAGAGAACCTGTATCTCCCATGAATACCTTTGCAGGGTACACATTGTACACAAGGAAGCCAAGAAGACATCCAACCGCTGCGCAGGCAACCGGAGCAACACCTGAGTCTGTTCCCACTGCTACAACCGCAAAGAATGTGGCTATGAGAACCGTGACTGATGACGCAAGTCCGTCAAGTCCATCTGTGAAGTTCGCACCATTAACTGTTCCAAGCACGATGAAGAACAACAGTATCACATAGAGTGTGCTGTTGAGCTGAACCGTCTTGCCAAGGAATGGTATTATAAGCTCATTGTTGATATCTGAATACTTCTCTACATAATATGCAAATACTCCCGTAACGACAATCTGTCCGAGCATCTTCTGCCATGCGTGAAGTCCCATTGATCTCTTCATAACAACTTTGATGTAATCATCGATAAATCCGATAAGTCCAAATCCAAGTGTCACAAAAAGCACCGGAAGGACATCCGGATATTTCTTCATATAGATAAGCGTCGTGATCGTAAGTGACAGAAGGATTATAAGTCCACCCATGGTTGGTGTTCCGGCCTTCTTCAAATGTGCCTGTGGGCCGTCATCCCTGACAAACTGACCGAACTTGAGCTTCTTCAGGAACGGTATAACTATAGGGCACAGCACCACGCTGATACAGAATGCTATCACTACCGGTAAAACAATCTTTAAATCTAAATTCATTTTGTACTCCTTACCTGCCCGCGCACCGCGGACTATGTATTTCTTAAACTGTTTTCAGACTGAGATAAATTTAATACTCATTTGTGGCTTTGTCAATTCCCAAATAGGGAAGAATATTCAAAAAAATATCTCTCACAACAGGGGCCGCTATGGTTCCTCCATAATATGTGCCCTCGGGCTCATCTATTAGCACGACCGTCAGGACTTGAGGATCATCCGCCGGCGCAAATCCTATAAAAGAAGATATGTATCTGCCTGTTCCTCTGGGAAGTTTCTCACTCGTGGCGGTCTTTCCGCCTATCCTGCAGCCCTCTATGGCACACTTTGATCCGCCGCCCTCGGCAACGACTGCCTCAAGCATCTCCCGCATCTTCTGTGATGTCTCCTCATCTATAACCTGTCTCTGCTCGTCAAATTCAATGGCTGTAATAGTTTCTTTACTGCTGTCTATTATCCTTTTTCCCAAATGTGGAGTTACCGTATGCCCTCCATTCACAACCGTGCACACTGCAGATATGAACTGTATCGGAGTCACCTGGAATGACTGTCCAAACGACATGGTGGCAAGCTCTACCGGCCCTACATTTTCCTTCTTATGCATGATGGAGTTTGCCTCTCCGGGAAGGTCTATTCCGCTCTGACTGAACAATCCCAGCTTGTGATAATACTCGTACATGCCATCCACTCCTGTTCTCTCTCCTATCTCCATAAACGCCGGATTGCAGGAATTCATGAGCGCCTCCTTAAGGCTCTGGCTTCCATGGCCCGTGGTCTTGCTACACCTTATCCTTCTGTCCTCAACTATCTTATATCCCGGGCAGAAAAAGTTTGAGCTGCTGTCGACCGCTCCCTTCTCGAGTGCTGCCGTCAGTGTTATTATCTTGGCGGTTGATCCCGGCTCATATGTGTCGCTTATCAGATAATTTCTCCACATATTGTTCAGCTCATCCATATTGCCGGCTGTAGGCAGCAACATGGATGTCCCGGATGCGCTGTTATTCCTTTCTGCATCTTCCCCTGTGTCTGTCTCTTCATCGTTCTCTGGCTTAACCAGTTTGAACGGTTCGTTCAGGTTGTATTCCGGCACATCCACCATGGCATATATCTCGCCATTTTGGGGATTGATCGTTATTGCACACACCCTGTTTGCTTTTTTCTCGATCAGGACTTTCTCTGCAGCCTGTGTCACATATCTCTGTATATTGAGATCCAGTGTTGTCACGAGATCATTTCCGGGAATGGGCTCTGTCCTGGTTTCTGAATATTCCGCAAGCTCTATTCCCCTTGCATCCGTGACCGCATTTATGCTTCCATTTGTCCCTGTGAGCACACTGTCATATGTCACCTCAAGGCCCAGTATTCCCTGATTATCAGCACCGGTGAAGCCTATAACCTTCGATGCAAGGGTATCATATGGATAGCTGCGCTTGTAATCCTCGTCCACCTTGATCCCCGGAACAGCAGCCGCCTTGATCTTTTTTCCGGTCTCCTTGTCTACATTTGACGCTATGAGCTCCCTTGAGGATACCTTCTCCACCTTCTTCCTGATGTCTGCCGGATCCTTATCCAGATATCTTGTAAGAAGCTCTGTGACCTCCGCCTCATCCTCTATCTGGCTGTGTATCACGGATATTGAACACACCGCCTTGTTGTCCGCTATGATATTGCCATTTCTGTCGTATATCCTTCCCCTGGGAGCTTTTATGCTTCTCTCCCTCTCATGCAGGGAATCTGCTTTCTCACTATAATATTCTCCCCTGTAGAGCATTATGTATGCAAGACGGCCAACTATAACTCCCAGCGCTAGGGCCGCCATAACGAACACAAACTTTATCCTCCGCCTGTTATAACTGTATACCTTCAACTCTTGGTCCCGGACTTTTTTATTATCATATTAGCCGGATGCCTCATGTATTCGCCTATTCGTGTACAAATCTATCTCTGCATTAAAAAAGCACCGGAGGTGTATCTGCACCTTCGATGCTTTGGTTTACTATGTAAATTATCATTCGCCGGAATAGTCCTCGTCACCGCTCCACGTATCCGTGCCGTCGCCTGTTCCGCTGTCATCCTCCCATGTATCGTCCGCCGTATAACTGTCGTCTGCCGTATCGTCATACGACGTGTCATCCGCCGATGTGTCGTCGGTCGATGTATCTTCCGCTGATGTATCTTCCGCTGATGTGTCCTCAGCAGCCGCATCCTCTGTTGCCGCCTCTGTATCTGCAGTCTCTGTATCCGTGTCAAATGCTGATGAGAGCGGCTCCTCCGTTCCGTCATAAGCCACATCATCTCCGTTTGTTGAGTATACATTCAGGTATGGAAGGAGATCCTGCATAACCTGATTGAACAGCTTTGCTCCTGCTCCTGATCCTGACTGATCCTCAACATGAGGCTCATCAACTACAACGTAAAGCATTATCTGAGGATTCTCAACAGGGGTAAATCCTATGAATGACAGTACGTATTTTCCATTTCCTCGAGGAAGCTTCTCGGCTGTACCTGTCTTACCACCGATGGTGTAGCCCTCTATTCCAGCCGCATATCCTGTACCTTCCTCAACAACCGCCTGGAGGTATGTCTTCATGTAATCCGACACTTCCTTGGATATGGTCTTTCTGACAAGCACCGGATCCATATTCTCAACCACATTTCCGTCTGAATCCAGAAGTCTCTTGACAACATGTGGCACATAATAATTTCCGCCGTTTATTACAGAACAGAATCCCGCTGCCATCTGAATCATAGATGTTGTAACACCCTGTCCAAATGAAGATGTCGCAAGCTCTGTAGGATTAAGATTCTCCACATCGTACTTAATACCTGTCGTCTCACCTTCGAGATCTATTCCTGTCTTGGAACCAATGTTAAATATCATCTGATATTTGTCAAATGTCTCTGGTCCCTCCTTGTCCGCTATCTGCATCAACGCATCATTACATGAAACAGCCAGAGCTCTCTTGACGTCAACCATTCCGTGTCCTGCTCTGTAACTACAGTAAATAGGGCTCTCTCCCTCGACTACGACCTGTGAACCATCACAGAGAAATTCATCTCCGTCTGAGATCACTCCATCCTCCATGGCTCCCGCTATGGTAAATGCCTTGTATGTTGAACCCGGCTCAAACACATCACTTATACAGTAATTCTGCCATACATAGTTGAGTGCCTCATATAACTGGTCTGATGTAAATCCATCTATCGTGCTCTGGAACTCTTCATCCGACATCTTTGAGAAATCGTATTCCACTTCCTCAGTCTTTACATTCTTCTGTTCGGTGGTCGCTTCTGTGGATGATTCTGTGGTAGTGCCATCCTCGCTGCTCTCCGTTGTTGCTGTTGTATTTTTCTTTGCACTCTCAACGCTTATCAGGCTGTCCGCATTCTCATCTGCACCCTCGATCTCAACCTCCTGGGTGACGGTGACTGTCATGTTCCTGAGCGCCTGTGTGTTCATCGGGTCATTTGGATCGTAGGTACGTGAGCTTGCCATTCCAAGTATCTCGCCATTGTTTGGATCCATTGCTATGATACCTATCTGCTTAGCACCTGTATTCTGCATATACTCAGTGATGTTGTCCTCTATGATCTTCTGTATATTCATATCTATGGTGGATACTACTGTCTCACCATTCTGGGCTGCCACAGTCTCCGAGTCAACGCCGCCTGAGCCCGACATATATCTGTAAGTCTTGCCATCCACACCGTTTAAGTAGTCATTATAATAGCCCTCAATACCACCCTGTCCAACATTTCCGCTGGCGGTGTATCCGAGCAGGTGACACGCCAGAGATCCATTTGGGTAATTTCTCTTATACACCGTCTCGAATCTCACTCCTATGACATCTGCGCCCTCATCGGTCTTACAGTAATCCTCAAATGCCTTAACCTTTGTATATGGAAGATCCTTGAGGACTACCTCATAATAAGAATCCTCATTTGCAATGTGCTTGTCAAAATCGTCTCCTGACACATCGAAATACTCCAGCACCGCAGCTCTTGTTGCCGCCTTTCCCTTCTCCGTGATCAGAATATTCACAGGCTCAAGTATCAGGCTGTAGGTCTTCTCACTGTTTGCAAGGACATTTCCATTTCTGTCCAGTATCTCGCCTCTCTCATACGGAATATCCGTGGAATTGTAGTCCATCTGCAGAACCACCGCCTCCGAATACTCCTTTCCATTTGCCACGTTGATGTACACAACTCTTATGGTGAGTGCCACCAGAACTCCCACCACCAGCAAATATGCGATCTTGGTCTTTCTTCTCATCCCTTTTAAAAATAGCTTTGATCTCTTTGACATTTTATCTTTCCACCTTAAAAATTAAATATCCCTAAGACTACTTGGCCTTAGGGACATCCTTGTACTGTACTACGTAATCATCATTATTCTGTGAATAGTATAATGTTTGTCCCGGCTGTGAGTATACCATGCCGAGCTTAGTAGTTGCAATATTATATATCTCATCCAGATCTGTCATGGAATCAAGTCCTGCGCTGTAGCTTGCATTCTCGTCAAGCTGTGTTGCCACCTGGCTCTTCAGCGTTGCCACTGACTCCTTCTGTGACTTGACATCTGATGTAAGTTTCAGAAGATAACAGCACAGCGCCACCGCAACGATTATCGCAGCAACCATGCCCGCCGTATATCTTATTTGTGCATTTGTAACTGCCTTTCTCTGTGCCTTTCTGGCTGCAAGCTCTCGTCTCTCTCTGTCAGTCAGATGAGATGATCCCTGTTTCTTTCTTCGCGCCGGCTGTGGAGATCTCTCAGGTCTCACTGAAGGCTGTGGTCTTCTCGCCGGAGCGGCTGAGCCTCTGACTACAGCTTCGCGGGATCTGTTACGTCCAGCCCGGTCATCATAATTCAGTTGTCTTGCAGAACTACCCTCTGTGTAGTATCTTCTATCTGCCATCTATATCGCCTCTTTCATTTATATCTGTCAAATTGCCTCAAACACTCTGAGCTTTGAGCTCTTTGATCTGGAATTCTCCTCAAGCTCCCTTTCTCCCGGTATGATCGGTTTTCTCGTTATCACCTTGCCGAGAGGCTTTCTTCCGCATGTGCACACCGGAAAGTTCGGTGGACAAATGCATGGATTTTCATTTTTCCTGAATGCTAGCTTCACTATCCGGTCCTCAAGGGAATGGAATGTGATGATACACAATCTTCCTCCCGGATTCAGGCTTGCTATCATGCCGTCTATTGAATCCCTGAGCACATCAAGCTCTCTGTTAAGCTCTATCCTGATCGCCTGAAATGTCTGCTTGGACGGATGTCCCTGTCCATTCCTTGCCTTTGCCGGTATGGAGCCACGGATTATATCGTTGAGCTCTTCGGTGGTCTCTATCACCTTGTTCTCACGGTACTTGCATATATGATATGCAATACTCTTTGCATATCTCTCCTCTCCGTAATCCTTAAGTATACGGAACAGCTCAGCCTCGGAATAATCATTGACTATATCCTTTGCAGTCTTTGTCTGCCTGTTGTCCATCCTCATATCCAGTGGAGCATCAACCCGATATGTGAATCCTCTATCCGCATTATCGAGTTGATATGAAGACACTCCCAGATCAAGGAGTATCCCGTCCACCTTCTGTATGTTCAGTTCATCCAATATTCTTCTGAAATTCTGGTAATTATCCCTGACTATGGTCACCTTATCCCCATACGGCTCAAGTCTCTTCGACGCTGCAGCTATGGCATCCTCATCCTGGTCGATACCTATAAGCCTGCCGCCCTCACCAAGCCTCTTCACAATCTGCTCTGAGTGTCCGGCTCCCCCTAATGTGCCATCCACATAGATGCCATCCGGCTTGATATTCAGGTTGTCGATGGTCTCCTCAAGCAAGACCGACTTGTGCGCAAATTCCATAATCAATTACCATTCTCTTCTAAAAACTAAAATCAAGTGCATCAAGCTCATCTGCAAGCTCGTCCATGCTGGCCTGATTATCACTCATGTTCTCAGGGCCATCCCACTCTTCCTTGCTCCAGATCTCCGCTTTCTCACCGTTACCGATGACATACACATCCTTGTCTATATGAGCATATTCTCTCTGCTTCGGAGATAGAAGTATTCTTCCCTGTGCATCCGGCTCACACTTGACCGCTCCGGCAAGGAAACCTCTCTTGAAGGCTCTGGCCGTTCTGTTGGTCATAGGAAGCTTGTTCAGCTTCTCAACGAACTCCTCCCACTCTGTCATTCCATATACATAGAGACAGCAGTCGATTCCTTTGGTTACCATGAATGACTCCCCGAGTTCCGAACGAAGTTTTAATGGCATGATCAGTCTTCCTTTTGCATCAAGCTTATGTTCATATTCACCTGATAAGCATCTGGACATCCCGATCTCCTCCTTTCGTATAACTCCGGTTAAATCACCACTTTCCACCACTTAGTTGCACAGCAATGCCACTTGTAACCACTATTCTATACTATAGCCCCCCAAATTGCAACCCTGTTATATGAAAAAAGTGTGTGCATATATGCAAAAAAGCCTGTAGATCTAACAGTTTTCACTGTCAAACCTACAGGCTTTTTGTGGTGGGGACAAATCCCATATTTTTTCTATTCTGTGGGGATATTAACCACCATGTGGTTACTTATCCATGTGTTATCTATTTCTCTGTATAATCATCTGAGCCTTGCCGACCAGCTTTCTGGTCCGCATCTGCTTCAACTTCTGTTTCATCTGGTGTCGTTTCACCACCTGGCTCCACTTCTGTTTCAGTGTCACCACTCATCTCCACTGACGGCCAGCCTTTCCTGGCACATCTTACATAATTTATGACAAGCAGTACCACGGCAGTTACAAAGCATACAAGTGCAAGCGCCTGGGATACCTTGATCCCTGTATTGCCGATCATCAGGGAATCACTTCTGAGACCTTCGATGATAAATCTTCCAAGTCCGTATCCGCCCACATATATGAGAGCGAACTCTCCTTTGAATTTCTTGTGCTTTCTATATATAAATAAGAACACAAGCAGCAAAAGATTCCACAGGGACTCATACAGGAATGTCGGGTGGACTGTTATGCAGTCCATTCCGTCTATATTCACCACATTGTCCAGCATCTTCTGTGTGATGACCCCGGTTCTCTCCAGATAGTCAAGATTGCCATCAGATCTGTAGTAATCAAGCGGAATCGCCATGGCCATCTTACTGTTCGTATATGCGCCAAATGCTTCTCTGTTGAAGAAGTTTCCAAATCTTCCAAGTATCTGTCCGATCAGTATTCCAAAAGTGGCTGTATCCGCCATGAGTACAAAGCTGACTTTTCTCACCTTGCAGAATATTACCGCCGTGATGACTCCCGCTATGATTCCACCATATATGGCAAGTCCGCCGCCTCTGATATTCAGCATGGCTTTGAGTGTAGCTCCCACATCGCCCTGCACTATATACTGGTCAAGTCTGAACAGGATATAGTAGAGTCTTGCTCCAAGTATGGCCGGGATGATAAGTATAAGTATGAAATCCAGATACATTTCAGGATTCTGTTTTGTTCTCTTTGCCTCGTTGGTGACAAGTACATATGCCAGCAGGAATCCTATCATGATGATGATCCCGTAGAACCTCACCTCAAAGCTTCCTATATTGATGTGGTCACCTATATTTCTGAGGGTTATCCCAAGATTCGGAAAGAATATGCTTCTAAAATATTCTGATATCTGAGACATATCGTTACATCCTCCTAGATTCATTTACACGTTGAACTTGAAGAGAATAACATCTCCATCCTCAACCACATATTCCTTGCCTTCCTGTCTTACAAGGCCTTTCTCCTTAGCCGCAAGCATGCTTCCGCAGTCCATGAGATCCTTGTAGCTGACAACCTCCGCCTTGATAAATCCTCTCTCAAAGTCTGAGTGAATCTTGCCAGCTGCTCCAGGTGCCTTCGTTCCCTTCTTGATGGTCCATGCCCTTGACTCTGTCTCTCCGGCTGTCAGATAACTGATAAGACCAAGAAGTGAGTAGCTTGCCTTGATAAGCTTGTCAAGACCAGACTCTTTAACTCCAAGATCCTCGAGAAACATCTTCTTCTCCTCATCATCAAGCTCTGCCAGCTCCTGTTCTATCTGTGCACATACTACAAATACCTCTGCATCGAAGTCCTTTGCGTATTCCTTTACCTTCTGCACGTTCTCATTTGAAGCGCCATCGTCCGCAATGTCTTCCTCGCCTACATTTGCGGCAAATATTACAGGCTTCCATGTGAGAAGGTTATATTCCTCTATCCACGCCTGCTCGTCCTCATCTGTGACCTCTATGGTCTTTGCAAGCTTACCATCCTCAAGGTGAGCCTTGATCCTCTGCTGGAAGTCAAGCTCCTTCGCAAGCATCTTGTCATTTCTTGCACCTCTGATGGTCTTGGCGATCCTTCTGTCGAGCACCTCTATATCTGAGAATATCAGCTCCAGATTGATGGTCTCTATATCTCTGATCGGGTCTACAGAACCGTCAACGTGGATGACATTTGTATCCTCAAAGCATCTTACAACGTGAACGATGGCATCTACTTCACGGATATTTGCCAAGAACTGGTTTCCAAGTCCTTCTCCCTTTGATGCGCCCTTTACAAGACCCGCGATATCTACAAATTCTATAACAGCAGGTGTTGTCTTGGCTGAGTTGTACATCTCTGTGAGCTTGTCCAGCCTCTCATCCGGCACTGCAACGATTCCTACGTTTGGATCTATTGTACAGAACGGATAGTTAGCTGATTCCGCTCCTGCCTTTGTAAGTGAATTGAAAAGTGTACTTTTTCCCACGTTTGGGAGTCCTACGATTCCTAATTTCATTTTTTCTATTTTCCTTTCTTAAAGCCTTGATTTTGCTTGATATTCTTACTTTACCGATTATATGGTGTACCATTTAGTGTACCATCTATTTTCAGGGTGCAAAAAGCCCCCAATAGCACGGTAATTGTACTACACCCGTGGCTTAATTTCAATGTTTATAATTATTATCGGAATCCCATAACTATTTTTTACCCAGTGCCTCCTTCAAAACTTGATATATCGCAGTTCCATCCTTTTTTCGTGGTAAAATAAAATCTATGATCTCCGTTGCACGATTCTCATACTGTGTTCCCAACATACTTTTTTCTATCGAAAAGTGAACAGATTGGCGCCGACGGAGCGCTGGTAGCTGCCATACAGAACTTGATGAAGAATACTAAGCAACCTTTTGAAAAAGTGTGTATTTCCATGGGAATAAGTAAGACCGATATGGCACGCTACAAAAAAATGATCTGACCTGCAGCCTCT
>OGPS01000497.1_pt1 | contig 37130 bp, 27 predicted proteins | sample 1552931 | NCBI WGS metagenome assembly OGPS01 (sample SAMEA2580252, study PRJEB22360) | human gut metagenome | biome: human gut; feature: human-associated habitat; material: faeces | place: Denmark | collected 2008/2010 | reverse complement strand
TAATATAATTAATTATTATAATAAATAAGTTCTAAAAAAATGATTTCTGAATATTACACAGCTAAAGGTTCCCGATCTTTTTACAAGGGAACATCTTTTAGATGTACTAAGTGAGATATTAACACTCATTATTTTAACAATGAGGATTTTATTGACTTTGTATCTTATAATGGATGTTTACTAAAATGTAATAGAAGTCATATTTCCTCCACTGAAAATGAACCACTTTTAACAATCCGAGATGGGATTATTGTGGGAATTGAAAATTCCTCATTATGGGAATTTGTAATGGGGGGAGTTGCAGCTATAACAGGAACAAATACGGAATTTAAAATAATGAACGGCCACTTATATATTTCTTATAATAATGGTGGCACATGAGAAGACTTGGGAAATGTAACAGGAGCCAAAGGCGATCCTGGAGACATAGGTCCTAAAGGGGAACAGGGTGACAAAGGAGATAAAGGTGATAAGGGTGATAAAGGCGATCCTGGGAAAGGTATTCCAGAAGGAGGTTATACTGGACAGGTTTTAGTTAAAAACTCTAATTCTGACTATGATACTATCTGAAAAACTATAGAAACAGGAGAAGGAGGCAGCATTCCTGAATTTAGCGCAACAGTTGCTAATGTTGAGACAGCTTCTGTTTCTGATGCCTCTGTAGTTCTAACTCCATCAAACCAATTTAAATTTAGCTTTAAGCTTCAAAAAGGAGCTGATGGTAAGGATGGAGTTGATGGAACAAATGGAATTTATACTGAATATAGATTTGCAAAAAACTCATCTAGAACAGAAGCTCCTACAATAAATGCAAGTAATACTGAAAATCCAGGCAGTAATTGGACTGCTCAATGACCTGTAATTAATTCAGGAGAGTATTTATGAATGACTTTTATAAAAAGGAATTCAAAGGATAATTCAGCAGTAGTAGGGGAAGTATGGGCAACTCCTGTATGTATTACAGGAGAACAAGGACCCCAGGGTCCTATTGGAAGTACAGGTGTTTCAGGTATTCCTGGAGTTGGCATTGTAATGCGGTTCTGTAATGGAACAGATGATGCTCCAAGCAGTTCCAAACCTTCTAATATACTAAATACTGCTAGCCAAGGATGGTATGAATATACTCCCCCTACAACAACAGAGTACCCAAGAATTTGGTTTATTCAAGGTAGACTAAAATACACAAATAATGACGACTCAGAAGGATATTTAGATGGCAGTTGAAGTGATCCTGCATTATTCAATGGTCCAGCTGGTACAAAGGGTGACGCAGGTTCTAAAGGCCAATTGATATATCCAGCAGGAGTATATGATGTAAATACTACTTATACTACAACAGAGGAAAGCGCGCCATATGTTTATGTATATAATGCAGATACTAGTAAATCAGGATATTATTTATTATCAGCTGTGACCAGTTGGACTGGTACAGATCATAATAGTTGATCTCCAGTAGAGTCTATTGATAATGAAGAAGCCTATTGAACTAAATTCAATCATTTTGAAGCAATTTTTGCTGATGTAGCAATATTTCCAAATTCTTTGATTGGTTCCGCAGTATTTAATGGAGACTATATGTTTAGTCAAACAGGAAAGGATACAGCAGGAATAAATACCAATTATCAAAATTTTACTCCAGAAAACTTAAGTTATTGAACTCCTGCTTATTGAGTTAATCTAAAAACTGGGGAAATGTCGCTTAATTTTGGGCAGTGCACTTTCAATTATGTAGAATCTTCATATAGTCTCGATACAATAATAACTTTAAGAGGAGCAATTAATAATCTTCCCTCCGTACAATACGTAGTAAATGAAAATAATTTTATTAGAAAACCTAATGTTTATATAGATGTGCCTTCTGATGAACCCTATAATTTAGACCACATAGGGTTGGTTCTCGATAAAAGTTATCTTCCTAATAATCATGAAGATCCAATAATGGGGTCGGTTACAAATAGTATGTGGAAGTATGATCCTAGCCCTATAAAGCTAGTGAGTGTTAATGACATGAATAACTTATGGCCTATAAGATTTTATCTTTCAGCCTTTAATTCAAATACTTCACGCTTTTATAAAACTGCTGTTTCAAAAATTTATCTAACTCCAGGAGCAACCTTACACTATAAGTATCAACCAAAATGATATGATGATGAATATAGTCAAACTGCAGATTTTCATGTTGAAGGGGACGATGGAAGTGAGTTATATGTAGGAATATATGGAGATATTTTTGTAGAAAATGTTTCTGATTTTGTTTATGTTCATCCTACACAGCAAACAGGCAGCATTATTTATGGAGGAATAACTGTAACTTATCCAGATAGTTGTTTAATATCAAAATATATAAAAGATTTAACATAATGAAAAACATTATACCAGATATAGACCTCCAGAATTATATAGAATGTGGAAGAGTAGTTGAATCACGAGATTATTATAAAGGCAAATCTTTTAATTTTGCAGGAAATTGGGCTCCTGGAATTACATATTATAATAATGAATATGTACAGGATTTTGTGGTTTATAAAGGAGCTTTACTAGCTTGTCATAGAAGTCATACCTCAAATAATAATCTTGAACCGCACTTACTTTATGATTCTGAAGATCCTGAAAAAATAATAGGAGTAGACTCATCAGTTTGAGAATTTGTATTTTCAGGTACTACTGGTATGCCTGGTGAAAATGGCCAGGTATACGTACCTGAATACAATGAGTCTACTGGATATATTACTTGAACTTTAGAATCTACTCCGTCCCAAGTCTCCTCAATGTACATTAAAGGAGAAAAGGGAGATACAGGCCCACAAGGTCCAAAGGGTGACAAAGGAGAAAAGGGAGATACAGGCCCACAAGGTAATATAGGACCTCAAGGTCCCAAAGGTAATGTGGGTGATAAAGGAGATAAAGGTGACAAAGGTGATAAGGGTGACAAAGGAGATAAAGGAGACAAAGGAGACAAAGGTGATAAGGGTGATACAGGTTCTAAAGGACCAGCAGGTACTGCAGCAACTATTCGAGTTGATTCAGTTATCACTGGAGATCCTGGGTCTCAAGCTTCTATTGTAAATGTCGGAACGGCTTCCGAAGCTGCTTTTCGATTTACTATTCCAAGAGGTCAACAAGGACTTCAAGGTATTCAGGGAGAAAAAGGAGACAAAGGAGACAAAGGAGAACGAGGCCCAGCAGGCAAGCAATTAAAGTTATATCGAGATTTTGCTGATGACTCAATTAAATGAGGATATGATGGAGAACCTTCTAGTGAATGAACAGTTCTTTGTTATATGGACTATTTACGAGGTGTTGGTATTGAAAATGTTGATATTACTGATGATGCTCATCTTAAGGTTACATTATCTTCTGGACAGGTTATAACTACTGAGGGCAAAGCAGCTGCTACTCTTACTGCTGGCGAAATAGAAATGTTACGCCCAGGAGAAGAGCCCAAAATTGAAAATAGTGGTTCAATTAAAGATCCTATTTGAGATTTTTACATCCCTCGAGGATTTACTGGCAATCACGCTGTACATGTTGGTCCAGAAGATCCAGTTACCTTTAAAAACTCTCATTTAGACGACGCTGACATTCAAGAAGCTTATAAGAATGCAGAGCAAATGATTTGGGTTGATACTAAAAATGAAGCAGAATTTGATCATTTAAATGCGGTTTATCATGCATATAAAGAAGCTGGAGGAACTGCTTTAAATCAATCCGAATTTGCTGATGTTTTTGCCAACTTAACTAATACTTCTGGATTCTCCATTGGATTTAGGAATAGTTTTGAAGAACTTGGAGAACCCACGAAAGGTAAACAAAATATACTTTGATTAGTTCCTGCTTCTCAAACTGAGGTTAATAATTTATATGATGAATATATAGTAGTTAAACTTAATGATACCATGCTTGACACATATGTTTGGGAAAAATGAGGTAATGGTACTATAACTGTAGATTTATCTAACTACTATACCAAAGCTGAAGTAAATACTATAAAGCAAGAATTAGAGGAATTGATTGAAGACGCATCATCTATGATGTGAAATGATGTTACTAATTAAATATTAAATAATGGCAAGTGTTATAAAATTTTATAGAGGACTTAGTTCCGCTTATAATGCTGTAACTCATGCTGATGGCATTTTCTTTACAACAGATACACATAAAATTATGCTGAATGGCTTCGAATATGGAGGTGATTCCAGTAAAAAAGTATCTAAAGTAGAATTGAATGAACATGCCAATGGCATTGTGATTACATATACAGACTCATCTACTGAGAACTTGAGCTTTGCAAAGGCAACTGCTGAAGTTGACGGTTTAATGTCGAAAGAGGATAAAGCTAAACTTGATAGTTTAGATCCTCAAGCAAGTGGTTCTTATGAGTCTTCATTAGATTCTACTGTAGCAACAGTAGAAAAATTAGGTGGTATTGCTGCTGGGACAACAGTTGCACAACTTACAGGTAAGAGTTATAATGAAATTTTCGATACTCTTATTTTCCCAACTGTTAACCCTACATTTACAGCTCCTACCGCAAGTATTTCTTTAAAAGGTTATTCTAACATTCAAGAGATCGGAGCTACTGCCCCCACTACAGCGAACTTTACTGTAGGATTTAATGAAGGTGCAATTACTTTAGCAGGAGTTAAACAAAATAATAGAGCAGGAGCACAAGATATAGAAGCTTCTAAGATCTTATATAGCTCAAGTAAAGTAGAAGATCTTCCAGAAAAGGTTACTTCAGGGGCAATGGATTATTACTATCGTGCTGCTTATGCTGAAGGTCCCCAACCTAAAGATTCGAAAGGAAATAATTATTCAACTCCACTTGCTACTGGAACTGTAGATTCTAATAAAGTAACAGTTACTGGTTATCGTGCTGCTTATTCAGGTTTAGTTTCTACAGATGCAATTACAGAAGATGTTATTAAAGGAATGACTAAGACAATTTCTGCAAAGAAAACGATTAAGGTGTCTGGCCCAATTTCTGAACAATACATCTGCTTTGCAGCTCCTGCAGGATGGACAGTTTCAAATATTAAAGACAGTAATAATTTTGATGTAACTAGTTCTTATACAACTAGTACAGTTTCAGTTACTGGTTTAGATGGTCAAGCTGTTGATTACACAGTATACTTATCTGGTAAGATGACGCAACCTAGTACTTACTATGTAAACTTTAACTAATTATGGCAGAATTTTTTGGTAAAGGTATTTCGGTAGGTTCAGGTTTTGACTTAGGTGCGAATCTACCATTAGATAATAGAACGATTCAGGCTACAGTATCGGATCGTGATGCAATGCCTACTATTCAGCTAGTAGAAGGTCTTATAGTATATGTAAAAGAGAATAAAACTCTTTATGTACTAAAAAGCTTTGATGCTGATGGTTCTAACCGAGTTTGGGAACCTCTTGCAGTAGGTGCAGTTATAGAAATTATTAATACACTTGAAAGCGATAGAACTGATGCTGCTCTCTCTGCGGCTCAGGGTAAAGCCTTAAAGACTCTTGTAGATGATTTGAGAGCTTCTGTGGCAGCAGCTCTTGATTATAAAGGTACTAAAGATACTTACGAAGATCTTCCTTCAGAGGATAATAAGAAAGGTGACGTTTGGAACGTAGTAGCTGCTCATGGAAGTACTCCTGCAGGTACAAACTATGCCTGGGATGGAACTCAATGGGATCCTCTGGGAGGTACTGTAGATCTTTCAGGATATTATACTAAGTCACAAGTTAATAGTGCTATTTCTACAGCAAAGTCGGAGTTAGAAGCTGCAGATACTGCTTTAGAAGGGCAAATTACTACTGTTACTAATCAACTTACAAATAAGGTTGATAAAGTTGAGGGTTCTGGTTTAATCTCTGATACTGATTTAAATCAAATCAGAACTAATAAAGCAAACATTGAAAGCTTAACTACTTCTGTTGGAGAAAAACAAGAGATTCTTACAGAAGGTGAAGCAGTTTCAATTTCAGAAGAAAATGTAATTGATGTTAAACTAGATCCAGCATCCGATACTGCACTCTCTAAATCAGCTGAGGGTCTTAAATTAGATCTGAGTGGTGTCAAAGGTTCTACTGTTAAAGTCGGAACTGCCATCACTGGAGGTGTAGAAATTGGTGCAGAGCAAACTATTGCTGCTGGAATGCAAGCTCTTAGCGATAGTATCCAGACTGCCGTTTCAGGAGGTATTACATCATTAACAAGTCCTGATGAAACTGTTACAGTAACAGGTACAGGTACTTCTAGAGGTTTAGCTGTAAATGTATCCAAATTAGTATCAACAGGTTCTGCTATCCAGGTTGGAGAAGATGGCAAACTTGATATGTTTTGGATGGAAATTAAGTAAATAATTCTTCTCCCTCCCTGAAAAATGGGAGGGGGGAGTTAATTTAAAAAGAATGCAATTAAGTTTTCAAAAAATCGCTACAGTTCCTGAAAGTGGTCTTGTAGCTGGTAGAATATATTTTGAAACATCAACTGGAATGATTAAAGTAGCTACAAGTGCTACCGCAGTTGATAAATTTGGTGATGGCGTTAAATCTGCAAGTTGGGATGAGGAAGCCAAAACCTTAAAGATTGTAAATGAAAGTGGAGAGGAAATCTCATTAAATCTTTCAGATGTAGCCTCTGCTTCTGCAGTTACTACAGAATTAGCAAAGAAATTAAGTTTAGGATCATCTGGAGATGCTGCAGGTACTCAAAGCTATTATGGTTTAAAGAAAGATATTTCTGCAGCACAGACAGCTGCTACAAATGCAGCAAAAACATATACAGATGGGGAAATTGCAAAAATTCCCGCAGCTATTGTTTATAAAGCAGATGGTACAACAATTACCCAGAGTGGAGATAGTACTGTTACTTTTACAGTTGGTACGATTGCTCAGAATAAAGTCACAGGATTAGAAAGTGCACTTGCTAGTAAGGCTTCCACAACAGATCTTAATGCAGTAAAAGCTACAGCTGAGGCTGCTGCTCCTCAAGCTACAACATATACTAAAACTGAAGTAGATAATAAGGTATCTGCTGCAGTTGGAAGTGTATATAAAATGAAGGGTTCTGTAGATGACGCCACAGCTCTTCAAGCTTTAACAGGAGTAGCTATTGGTGATACATATAATGTAATTGCTGCAGGCTCTTTAAATGAAGAACCTTTTGAAGCAGGCTCAAATTTTGTAGCTATTAAAGCTGGTGCAGGTAATCAAGAAGGAATGTGGGATAAGCTAGGCGGAATCATTGACTTATCTGCTTATGCTAGAAGCGCAGATGTGGCTAATACTTACGCTACTAAAACTGCAGTAACTTCTGAAATTGCTACTAAGATCGGAACTTTAGACAAAGCTGATACTGCTGTCGAAGGTCAGGTTGTTTCTGCAGTTTCTGAAACGGATGGTATTATTACTGTTTCTCGTAGAGCACTTGTAGAAACTGATATTCCAACTATTGGAATGACTAAGATTTCTGGATTATCTACTGCACTTTCTGGAAAGGTTGGAACTTCTACAACAGTTAATGGTAAAGCTCTTAGTCAAAATATTACTTTAGCTGGAGAAGATATTTTAGTAGGAGGAACAGGAACATATAAAGATGATGATCTCCAAGCTGCTATTGAAGCGATGGATAGCAGAATTACTTCTGCTGCAGCTGCAGGTGTTCAGTCATTTGGAGGAAAAACAGGAGCCATTACATTAAAAGCAACAGCCTCAACTAATGGTTCAGTTAATTTAACAATGAGTAATAATGAGCTCCAAGCGGCTATTGTTGGTTTAGGTTCTGCTGCATATACTGCATCTACTGCTTATGCAACTGCTGCTCAAGGAGCAAAAGCTGACTCTGCCCTTCAAAAAGCAAATATTGTTTCTGGCTCTGCTAATGGTACAATCTCTGTTAGTGGTACAGATGTTGCTGTCAAAGGTCTAGGTTCTGCTGCTTATGTTGCAACTTCAGCATTTGATGCTGCTGGTTCTGCAAACAGTGCTCTTACCTCTGCTAAGTCTTATGCTGATGGCTTAATGGCTTGGGCTGAGTTTGAATAATATATTTAGAGGAGGTGGGAGAAATCCCATCTCCTTATTTTTAATTTTTTAAATAAGGTTAAAATGGCAAAAATTACAAATAGATTCGTCCATTTTAAGACGAAAGCCAGTTTCACTTCACGATTGGGAGCTGGTGATATCCAGGAATCAAGTGTTGTGTTCATCCAGGATGCAAATGAAATTTGGACACATGGAACATATTATAAATGTGATATTAGTGAGGCTGAAGTTATAGCCCTTATTAATTCTAAGGGGTATATTACTGAAGCTGATATTCCTTCATTAACTGGTGGAGCATCTGCTACTTCAGGGCAATATGTATCTGGGGTAACAGTATCAGGGCATAATGTAACGGTTACTAAAGCAGCTTTGCCAACTAATGCTGAAACTGCTACTAAATTAGCAACTCCAAGAGTAATTGCAATTGCAGGAGCTATATCTGGCAGTACAACTTTTGATGGCTCTAGCAACGTAAGTATTAATAGTACATTAAATAGTTTTGATGCATCTAAAATTACTTCTGGAACTCTTAATGCTGATAGACTTCCTGAGATTCCTATTTCTAAAATTCCTGCGGCTGCAATGGAGAGATTATATGTAGTGGAGTCCCAATCAGCTGCAGTTGCTTTGAAGATACAAGAAGGTGATGTAGTTCAAATTGGTTCAGGAGGGCCTATGTACTTCTGTATATCAGAATCTGCATCTACTTTTGCAACTAAATTTAAAGTATTTACAGCTGGAGCTGCAACAAGTGTTCCGTGGTCAGGAGTGCTAAACAAACCATCTATCCCAGAAGCTGCTGTAGACTCTCCAACAAGAATAGATGGGAGTAAGAGTGCAGCGGTGGGAACATCAAGCAAATATGCAAAAGAAGACCATATTCATTCAACAAATACTAGAATGTTGAATCTAAATGGAACAAGCTATACTTTCCACTCAGATTCTTCAAGTAATCTTCCTATGGTTTACGCTCCCACAAGTACTGGAACATCTGGACAAATTCTTAAATCTACAGGAGGTGTGCCAACTTGATCGGATTTAACTGTAAATATTGATAAAGTAAGTGACGTAACTAAGGGATATGGAACATATGGTGATATTCCTGGAGGTATGCAGTCATTTATAAACGAGTATAGGGGTGATCATTTAGCATTTACTCCAAAAGAAGATATACTAGTGGAAGTTAGTAGCAATAATGGTGCTAGCTGGGAAACAAAAGAAACAACAGATGCTATAGCAAGCATTTTTAACAGTTTAAATACCGAAGGCTTTTCTACATTTACTGACGTAAATACGTTAACCACAGATTATAAATTTAGATTAACATTAACCAACAGCGATCGATATTGTACAATAACTTGACTATATCTTTGAATTTCCACAAATGGCGGAGGTTATAGCCTTGATGTAGAGAGATATAGTGAAGCTAAAGAGTGAGAAACTATTGCCTCTGATAAAACTTTATCTGGATGGAGTGGTGGAAATTATATCTCGTTTACTGATAAAATTACATATAACAGTTCTCCTAATACCACTGTCCAACAATCAAAGATACGATTAACATTTAATGTTAAATCGGTAAATTCTTCTTATAAAAGTAATATACATATACATAGAATAAGTGGTTATGGTAATTTTTTATGGAAATACTCTAATAAAAATTATCTTGCTGCTTATGGAACTATACATACTTGGGATTCTAATAAAACTGTTATATTCCCTGCTGCTATTAAAGTTCCTGGAGCTATCTCAACAGAAACTGGAGTCACTACTCCTAGTCTAACAGTTAATGGAGATATTGGCTGTAATTCTATAAAAATCGGTAGTAGAAGTTTAAATAATGCTCTTGTATTTACATCTTTAAACAATATAGATTATACGCAATCAACTAAAACTGCTAAAGAGAAGGAAATAGTGACATCTGCAGCTTTGGCATATTGAAATGGGGCATATAGTGGTACTAGTTCTTCTTTAAGATATTGTACTTCTGGAGAAATTGCATCTACTAGTTGGGTGAAGTCTAATTACATACTTAATACTGGAGGGTCTATAACTGGTCCTTTGACTATTTCTGCAGAAGCAGATGCTAAGATAATTTTGGACAATACAGATGATGAGACTAATTATCAACAAATTGCCTTTGCACAAGATGGGGTAATATATGGAAGATTAGGTACCTATGGAACTACTGACATTAAATGGAATCGAGCCACATTAGCCACTCAAAATTGAGTATCTTCTCAAGGTTACTTAACATCTGTCTCATGAAATACTATTACAGGAAAGCCTTCTACTTTTACTCCAAGTGCACATAATCAAGCTTCTAATACAATTACCGCATTAACGGGATATACAAAAGGTACGTCAACTGCAGATTTAGCTGTCACTGATACATTGAATACTGCTTTGGGTAAGCTTGAATGTCAGATTGCAACTAAAACAAGTAATACTGGTACTGTTACCTCAATTACCGCTGGAGCTGGATTAACAGGAGGAACTATTACCTCATCTGGAACTATTAAAGCTAAGTTAAGAACTGAAGACTTAATGTCTTTAGATTCTATAAATGCAAGTTCTACTTCTAATAGAGTATACGCTGTCCAACAGGATAAATCAGGATATTTAGCTGTAAGTGTTCCTTGGACTGATACTAATACAGACACTAAAGTTACTTCAGTTGCAAATCACTATACCCCTTCAGGAGGTACAACTTTATCAGCATCTGGTGGATCTTCTTTAACTGCTGGATCTAGTCAAGTAGTTACTGGGATTACTAAAGATGCTGCTGGACATGTTACTGGAATTACTTCTGGATCTTTACCAGCAGCACCTACTTTATCAGGATTAGGAGGAATTGGAACGGTATCTGCTTCTGGAACTGCGCCGTTAACACTCTCTGCCTCAAAGTCAGGAACATCTGTTACAATAACAGGATCAGTAGCTGCTGCTTCTTCAAGTAGTTCTGGAGTAGTGAGTACTGGCACACAAACATTTGCGGGCGAAAAAACCTTCAGCTCAGAAATACAGGCTACTGGAGGAATAAATAGTAAGAACATAATACATATAGATGATGGAACCTATACAGGATACCTTGGAAACTTAGATAGTATAGGACTTGGTAGTGGTGACAGTTTTGCAGTAGTATCTGAAGGAAAGCTTACTCTCATGACAATAGATGATAGTCCTATTTACTTCGGGCAGAATGAAGATTGTAATATTACAGGATCTCATTTTAGCGGAAGTGCAGAAACTGCAAATAAAGTAGTTGGCTCCTTAACTATTGATGGAACTGCCTATAATGGAAGCTCTAATGTAACTGTAAACACAAAATTACTGCAAGGAAATAATGCTGGATCTATTATTAAAGCTGGGTATAGCTACTCAGGATGTAATTCACGTATTACGTCTATCTCTGGATTTAGTTATAATAACCCAGACGCGGTAGTGGCATCATCTACCAAGATCACATCATTCCCAAGTAATGTTAGAAAAATGGCTAATATCGCTAATCTTAGTGGTACATATTATGTATACTGCTTTAGTTATATTGGAGGACACGTATACGTTAATGGTGCAGTATATGCTTAACGCTTAAAATATTATAGACATGACAACATATTCAAAGAAATATTTTAATGAGGAAACACAACAGTGGGAACCTCTATATTCTACAGAAGGACGTTCTGCATATGAGACTGCAAAGCTAAATGGATATACAGGGACCGAAGAGGAATTTAATAAAGCATTATCACAGATACCTGTAGTAATTTCTTCAATTGAAAATTATCCTACAGAAGGAAGCAAAAATTTAATTACCTCTGGGGGAGTATATCAAGCAGTAAAGAACTCTGAGACTTCTGCTGAAGAAACACACCAAGAACTTTTAAATGAAATTTCTAATGTAAACACTACATTATCTACAGAAATTTCAACTGTAACTACTAAGATAACCCAGGTAGAAACAACTACTATTCCAAATGCAATTAAAGCAGCTATTGTAGATAATCTAGATACAGAAGATTCCAATAAAGCTTTATCTGCAACTCAAGGAAAAATTTTAAAAACTATGATTAGTAATTTAGCTAATCTTAGAATTGAAGTTGTGTCAGAACTTCCTGAAACTGGGGAAACTAATGTAATTTACCTTGTTAAGAAGAGTGGAACAAATCCTGATACGCACGACGAATATGTTTATGTAGAAGGAAATTGGGAAAAAATAGGAAATACAGAAATAGATCTTTCTAATTATTATACAAAAGATCAAGTATATTCCAAATCTGAAACCTACAACCAAAATGAAGTAAATACTTTAATTACAGAAATTGAGGGAAATATTCCAACTATTCCTAATATAGAGACCAGTATGTCTGGGTCTGGAAATGTTATTACTTCCATCGAAGTAGATACTACTAATAAACATAAGGTTAATGCAGTAAAAGGAATCTCTGTATATTCTAAAACTGAAGTAGATGAAAAATTATCTGGCTCAGGTTTAGGAGATGTTGTTGCAGAAAGCCCTTTTTCTACAGCCAATAACGTAATTATATCTGGAAGTGCAGGGAAAACTGTTAAAGATTCAGGAATTCTATTAACTAATCTTGCTACAAAGGAATTTGTAAATCAATTTGAGCCTGAGTGGAATAAAATAGCTCATAAACCTGAAACTTTTGTGCCTTCCGCGCATACTCATACAATATCTCAAATAACGGATTTCCCAAAACTTGGAACATTGGCTTCTAAAGATAAAATTGATGAGTCAGACCTTAATTTTGATATACCTGAAGGAGTAGTAGTTGATTCAGAATTGAGTTCTACATCTGAGAATGCAGTTCAAAATAAAATAATTACTAATGCTTTATCAAGTAAAGTAGAGCAGTCAGCATTAAGTAATTATGTTACTAAGGATGAGATAGCTGAGTTAGGAGGAGGAGATGTAGTAGCTAATGGTGATCTTGTTGATAATAGGATAATAATTGGAGCAGGAACAAAATCTGTTTCTGCATCTAATATTTCAATTTCAGACATCACCTCTGTTACAAATACTGTAAGTGAAATTATAGATGGAACCACAAAACTAGATTATATAGATACACTATATATTGAGGGTGATTCAGGAGATTTAATGCCAATAAATAGGAATGCCGACACTATTAATATTAAAGGATCTGATGGAGGAATGATTACTGTCCATACAGATAACGCTGATGGTGAAGAAAAGGTTCTTATAGGGCATACATCAGGAATTACTCATGTTCCAGAAGCACTGAGTGAAAGTGACGAAGACAGAATCCCTTTTGTTCCTGGAGGAATGACTGGCTATAATTTAGGAAAAATAGGACTAGATATAAGAATTCCAACAGCTGCTATTGATGGATTATCGAACGTTGCTAAATCAGGAGATTATGCAGATCTAAATGGCAGTCCTAATGCTCTTCCAAATCCAAGTTCATTAACTGTTATTGCTGGCACTAATATTACAGTTCATAGTGGGGCAGAGGCTCATACTATTGATTTAAATGAAACCTACACAAAACTTTTAAACTCTGTTGATACACCAGGCAAAGCAGGTATATTTTATGGGGATTCACCATCATACTCAGTAAATACTGTGTATGTGACTAGTAGGAATCCTGATGCAATTATTGTAGTTCCTACCGCTACAACTGTAACATTTGGAAGTAATTATGTGAAAATGAAAGATTTGGATACTTTGTCAGGAGGTAGTTATAAATGCTATTGTATTACTTACATTACTACAGGATTAGTATTAGTTAATGGAGCTATTTATGGATAATATTTTAAAATTTGAGTGCAAAATTTTTAATATTTTTTGCACTCAAATTTTGATATTATAAATATATTTTCTACTTTTGTAGAGATAGAAAAAATTAAATTTTAATGGTTATGAAAATGAATGTTGCAACCAGATTAGCTATTTTAACTAATCTGCCAGAACAAGGAAGTGTTCTTGAGATGATTTCTTCTAGAAATATCCGCAAGAAAATAGACTTTTCAAGTGAAGAAATAACTGCTCTAAACTTGAAAGAGGCTGATGGAAAAATTTCATGGACTCCAAACGTAGAGGACATTGAAGTTGAATTTAATGATTCTGAGACAGAGTTCTTACGAACTATTATAAATATAATGGATCAGAAGCATGTCATTACAGATAATATTCTTGATTTTGTAGAGTTGATTCAAAATTAAGTTTATTCTACTACATATTTAATTTTAAAGTTATATCATATAACGCAAAACAAGTTCTTTGAGGGTTCATACATACAAGGATTCGAGAATGCGTTTTGTAGTGATATAGTATCAGACTGAGGGAAGATTTTAACGAAAATTCGTAATTAGACAAAGTGAGTTCCCAAAATGTCCATGCATGATGTTATAAAACGTGTTATTTGATAACTATACTGAATTCAGTATAGGATTTTTTCATTAACTTTAAAATTAAACAAATTATGGACGTAGTAGAAAAACAGATTGTACATGAGTACGACGAAAATCACAAGGAGTACGCATCAAAAGGTGTTGCTGGCACTGGCTTAGGTCTTGGTATCGCTGGAACTGCTCTTGGACTTTTAGCTCTTAGTGGAAGAGGCTTATTTGGCCTTGGAAATGCAGGTAGTGCTGCAGCAGGTGCATTAGCAGCTGAAGCTATTACTGGAGGCCCTACAGCTTTTCAAGCTTGGCAACATTCCTGCAATGCTGAGTTAGCAGATCAAAAAGCACTTTATGATTTTGCTTTGTTATCAGCAAATGCTCGTTTTAATGATCGTCAAACGATCAATTCAGAGATGTTTGGTTTATACAAAAGCCAAATTGATGCAGATTTCGGACTGTACAAAAATCAGAGAGACCAATTCGACGTATTAGTTGATCGTATTGGAAAACTTGAGACTGCTGCTGCTGTACAAGCTGCTGTAGAGCCTTGGAGAAGTAAAGTAACTAAGATGGAGATTGCCAATGTAGCTGGTATGGTAGGACTTGAAGCTGAGCGCAGAATGTGTGCTGACAATAAGATAGTAAATTATGCAAATAATACATTCTATCCTATTCGTGTAGCTGCTGTTGAAGTAGGTACAGATACAGTACAGCGTTCACTGTATAATCCTTTATGCCCTTGCTCAGGATACTCAAATAGCATCTTATTTGAGCCTACAACAACTCCTGCAGCTTAGTTAAAATCTTAGTTTAAGATGTATATCCTGTAAATCAAGTTTTCCTAGGTAATCCAGATCCATTATTAGCTTCTGATATTACCGATCAACTTCAAAGGGTAAAGGCCTATGAATCTCAATTAATGCAATTACAGAAAACAGCTACAAAAGAGTTTATTTGAGATTCTATTGATAATGAAATGAACACTTTAACCGAAAGTCAAAAGAATCGATTCTTTGAAGATAAAGAATATAGTGAAATCACTACCTCTCTTCAAAAGATGGTTCAAATAGAGCTTTTAAACTTAGTTAAAGCTAAAATTGAAAATACACAAGAAGGTAAAGAGTTATTACAAAAACAGTTATCAATTGTTAAGAAGTTGAAGACTAAGATCGTCCAAGAGACTGACAATGAGATGGCTATCTTTAATAAATTTCGCGAATTTTCTAAGGATAACCCAAGTCTAACCTATGAAGAATTCTGTAAGCAATGGCGCAACATGTAGACGTTATAATGAATAATTTGCGAAATTTTGTGAGTGTTAAATTAACCTCGTTATCGCAAAACAATCCTATGATGGCTTTAATAAAGCCCTTAGCATCTAGAGTGATTGATAATAACATGTACAAAGTTGAAACTTTGCTAAAACAGATTTCAGATAAAGATGGATTAGTTGATATTGAAGGTATCTTAACAGAAATGTCAGATAATATTATCAATATCAAACCATTTAAAGTGGAAACTGGATTACTTGGGCAACTTGAAATAGGTGCAGGAAAAATAAAGATGGACATCCCAATGGTTAATAAATCTTTGGTTTTGAATCAACAAGATCTAAATGAATTAAAAGACATGCTATCGCATTAGAAATCAGAAGATGAAAAGGAATGGTATTTTTTATATCATTCCTTTTCTTTTTATAAGATAAATTATAGTTAGTGGGAATATTATCAAATAATTCTAAAATTGGAGATAAAGGAAAAGATTTAATTCTGCAAACTTCAGGTAAAGTATATGTTCAAGTTAGAGATAAGTTTTATCCTATAAATTTTAGAGAAACACAAAAAGAGAATACATCAGATGATGAAAAAACTTCCGATACTAAAGGAGTTCTTATAGTTGAAGATATAAATTCTTATACTGGATCGTATCCTGGAGATAATATTTTGATAGTTGATAGTGTAACGGGAATTTTCTATAGAACAACTAATGGATCCTATGTACAAATACCCTCTATAGAGGCTGGCTTTTTTACATCCCCCTTATCTATTCAATTGAATGATATTTCTAACCCTCCTATTATTACAAATTCCTCAGAATTAGTTGAGAACCTTAATGCACAGTATTTATCTGGACATTCTTCTTCAGAATTTGCTAAAAAAAATTCTGACGAGAGTATAACGGGAAAATGGGAATTTAAAGACATAGTGGCAAAAAAAGTAAAAAGTAGTTCTGGAACAACAATTTTAGATTTAACAAAAGGAGAATTGATTATAGATTCTATCATAACAAACTCAATAAGTAATACTGCTAAGGAAAAACCCATCACAATTATCAAGCAAGATGATGGTAATATATATATCCAACTATCTAATGATGAAAATATATCCAATACCATATTAGGACTTGTTAAGAAAATTGGGGAAGAGGAAAATTCTATTACATATACACCATGAATAGAAATAAATGCCACTAAATGTAAAATAAACGGGATTACTTATATGTTAAATTCTGATGGCACAGCAACATTTGGGCCAATGTCTCTGAATTCCGATAATACAATAACTATAGGCAATTCTGTAATAGACAGTGAAGGGAATATTACTTTAGGTGGCATTAAAATAAATTCTGATGGTACAGCAACATTTGGATCTGGAGAATACCAAGCCACAATAGATGCTAATGGAAAATTCTCAATCCCTGAAATATGTATCCTAAAATAGAAAATATTTAAATATTTATTTGTATTATTAAATAATTGCAATTATATTTGCAGCGAATAGATAATCTATAACTAATAAGGAAAAATAGGAAATATGCAATTTGAACACAATCAATTTGATAATTTGCTGGATGATGAGGTCGTTGAAGTAGTAAATACAGAAACTCAAGAAGAGATTATTGAACCAGCACTTAATTCTACTGAAGGAGAGGAAGAGGAACCTTCCACTTCTGAGGGAGAACCAGGAGAAACAGAAGAAGAAAATGATCTGGATGCATTTTCGACTTTCTTAAAGAATAGGGGAATTCGAGATGGGAAAACTATCATTTATGAAAATGAAGAGACTGGAGAAACTGAAGAGGTAGATTTTGAAACTCTAAGTAAGGAAGAACAGCTTTCAATTCTTGAATCTCTAACTGATCCAGGTCTTTCAGAAGATGAAATTGAGACTATCAATCTACTTCGTAAGACAAATTCATCGTTTCAAGATATAATTGCTTATTATCAACAACAGGCTATTGATGAGTATAAAGCCAAAAATAGTGGACAAGAAACTTATACTGTTGATAGTTATTCTGATGATGAGCTGTATTTGGCAGATCAAAAAGCAAAATTTCCAGAAATGACTGAAGAAGAATTAAAAATTGAATTAGATGTAGCTAAATCTAATGAAGATCTCTTTAAAAAGAAAGTAGATTTAATTAGAAAACAATATAAGGAACAAGAAGAAAATCATATCAAGGAGCAAGAAGAAGCTGAGAAAAAGCAACAGGAGGCCTACCAAAATATGTTTGTAGATACATTAAATGGATTTAATTATATTTCTTTGGATTATAAAGATCCTAAGAGTGATAGTTTAATTCTTGAAGAAAAAGATAAGAATCGGATCTATGACTATGTATTTAAACAAACTCCAGAGGGAATGACTAAATTTGTTGAGGATTTATCAAAACCCGAGGTAATAGTTGAGCTAGCTTGGTATAGATTATTTGGCAAAGATGCAATTTCAGACATTAGTAATTATTGGAAAGAAGAGTTGAAGAAAACTCGTAAATCAACTTCAGTAAAACCAAAATCTAATGTTACTGTTAAAAAAGATACTAAACCCCAATCACAACAGGGAACCTCTCTTAGTTCCAAATGGGACGAACTATTATAAATAAAATAAAATAAAATAAATAATTTAGTATATGAGAATTACAGGTTTTACTACCATACGCCCTGAAATGGCTTCTACAAGAACGTATGAAGACTTTTCGAAGTTCTTAGGCGCTAATCCTGCCAGACTAGGTATTGTATCGTCATTATATGATCAGTATACAGCATCTTATCTTACAGAGTCGCTGATGAACATTTATACGATGGAGAAAGATCGTAAGAATGCATTCCAATCAGTTAACTCATTCATGGTTGAGTGGGATATTGATGTGAATTTTATCAAACGTGTTCCTTTCTTATCTGTACCAGAAGGCGATGGTGCACAGGGAACAGACATCGTAGTTCATTTCCCTGAGAACTACTATCAGAAAAATGACGTGTTTATTATTGAAGGTTCACGTCAGCAATTAATTGTTCTTAGCCGTCCTGTTCGTAGAAGTGACGCTGACTTTGAATTAATTTGTAAGATTCAGGATTCCGACTATGCTGCTACACTTGATTTTTCAGCTTGCCAGTCTGGTATGAATACTCGTTTCTTAACAAACTATCAGCCTGAGCTGCATGAGGAAGGTTATACAAAATATCAGAGCAATACTGAAAAACATAGAACTTTCATCTCAATGCACCGTAATGATGTTTCATATTCAGCTAAATATGCTGCAATGGAAGATCAATTTATTACAATTGGTAAAGGTGATGGTAAAGATGATGTAACATATAAGATGAATCCTGCTGCTAAGGATTGCTTGGATAACTTTATGCTGTCTCGTAACAATTCATTACTTTGGGGTAAAACTAACGTAGATAAGTATGGCAAAGCTAAGATTTTTGATCCAGAAACTGGTCAGCCTATTATCTCTGGTGATGGTATTATTCCTCAAATTGAGCGTTTTGCAGGTAAATATATCTTTACAAAACTGAATATGCGTGTCTTTGAGACTGCTCTGCAGGCAATGGTTGCTAAGTCAGAGAAGCCTACTGGAAATCAGTACATCTTCATTTGCAATACTGCAATGTGGAATGATGTTCAAAGAGTAATGTCAAATTGGATTCGTGACTATAAGACTAACGGAGCTTTCATTTATTCAAAGGCTACTAATGGTTATATTAATCTTGGTGCAACCTACAATGCATATGAATTTGCAGGTAACACTATTGCATTCAAGATTGACCGTTCCTTTGATATTGAGTTCCCATCTCCTCGTAGATTTGGTATCTTCCTTGACTTAACAGCTGACGGAAAAACTGGACGTCCTGCACTTTCTATGTTCACATTCAAAGGTCTGCAGATTGTTCATAACTGGTTAACTGGTCCTGGTGGACGCGATGGTAAGTCAGGTGGAGAGGTTTCAACTCCTGTTGCAGGAGCTAAACTTATCAACTGGGGATATGCTGGAGTAGGCGTATTCAATCCTTACAGATCGTTCATCCTGATGTCAGAGAACTAAAAAGAAATGTGTGAAAGATTCCCCTTGTAATAGGGGAATCTCATCACCATTAAATAGATTGTATGATGTATAGATAAATTTGAATAAGACAAAATATGAATAATATGAATAATAATGACCCCAGTAATATTATAACACTTAGAAGTGTATATGGAAAAGTAAAAACATACTACTTTAACCCAATGAGAGGAAAAAATGGAACATATCCTCCTTTTGTAAAGAGGGTTAGGGTAAGTGCAGATGGTCGTGATACAGAAATGATTTTGAGTGAACAAGAATTAAATAGTGATCAAAGAGACTTTTTTATCCCAGAGGATCTCGAAATTATTGTAACTGATGGAACGACATTTGATTTAAGTAATCAATATCAAAAAAATATCTGGGAGTGCATTAAAGATTCTCATTTAATTGCTCCAGAAAGAGGTGCAAAAGATGAACATGGCAATCTTCTTATCGATGGAGACATTAGACGTTATGGATTAGCAGAATTATATGTTGAACGTCCTGGAGTTGAATCCAAGAAACGTGTATCCCGCATTAAGTTAGTAACAAAGGCTTACACATTTATTGAACAAGATACCTCAGAACACAGAAAGGTTATTTGTAAACTTCTAGGAAAATCAATGAGAAATGCTCCTGATACTGACATTCAGGATTATCTATATCAAAAAGCAGAGAAAGACCCAAATCTCATTATTGATATTTATACCAGTGCAGATCAGGCTTTGAAATTATTGCTAATTGATGGCAAACAAAAAAATATTATTAGAACACAAAGCGGTGTTTTAATGTATTCCGATACAGCTCTTGGAGTTACTGATGAAGCCGCAATTTTATTCTTAAAAGATCCAAAGAATAAGGCTATTTATGATTCAATTGTTTACGAGGTTTTTGGGGACATGAAAACAGATGATCTCGAAACGAAGCCCAGAGAGTCTAAAAAGAAATAATAAATTAGAATATTATGACCGCTAGAGATTTATATGAATATGGTTTGATAGAACTTAATAAGTTAGAAGCGCCAAGTCTCTTAACTGAAGACTATGTTTATTTTTTAAATAAAGCGGTTCAACAATACATAAATTTAACATATAATAGATATGATATTAATCAGCAATCTACTGACGATTTAAGAGTTCTAAAAGCCACAGCGTTGTTTAAAGACGAAGATATTAAAAAGTTAAAAAGTGCTGATAATTTGGTATCTATTCAAAGCAAAATAAACTATGGGATTTTATCATCAACTTATTATGTAGATCTTCCAAAAGACTATATGCATATGCTTAATTGTATTGTAGGCTTTGCAAGAACCGAAAATCCTAATAAGAAAACTCATTGTGATAGTGAGGTAGGAACCAAAGTTTATTTTACTGCTAAACGACTTACTGCAGACATGTATGGAGGGGTAATTAATAATTACTACCAAAAACCTTCATATAAGAGGCCTTATTACTATTTAAATACTATTAATACAAGTAATGAAATAGTTACCAATAAGGAACAAGATGATTCTATATTAAATTATATAGCAGATATAGAATCTTTAAGAGATTCTGAAGCCAAAAAAGGTGAGCGTATAGCAAATCCCTCTAATGTACGACTGGAATTAAGATTCGGAGATGATACTTTATATACTCCATCTGAAGTATATATTGAATATATTAAAGCTCCTATGTACATTAGATTGAGTCAGGCCGAAATTGATGATCCAGGTGCTGACGTATCCCAAATTTTAGAATTCCCAGATTATGTATGCTACGAAATCTTGAATATTTTTGTTAGATTAATTATGGAAAATGCAAGTGATCCTCGATTACAAACAAATATTCCACTTAATCAGACCATTCCTGAAGCACAATCTAGGAATTAATAGTATTAATTTTAAATAAATACACAAGTATGTTTGATTTTTTTAAAGAGGTAATAATCAACTCAGATACTCTTCCTACGGAGGAGGGCATCGATGTTGCTGGCAATCCTTTTAAACGCTTTTATGCATTAACTTCTAGTAATGCTGCAGAACTTGGACTAAGTTATAAGCCAAAAGAAGATACGTTTAGAGTTCTTCGCTGTGCTGATTATGTAAAGTCTGCTGTTAAAGATGGAAAAATCCATAAAACTTTTGGTACTAAAGGAAAGGTTGCACAAGTTGAGTTTAATTTAAGCAGCATCAATTCAGTTCCAGGGCAGTACAGAATTATCATAGATATTAGTCTGGAAAATCGTTACTATAGTGATTATAAATATCCGTGGTCAGCATTCCATAAACCTGTTATGGTTGAATTTGATGTTCCTGAAAGTTCAAAGTTGGAAACCTTAACAGATACTGTAGTAGCTGCACTTAAGAAGTATGTTCCTTCTGATTATAAATATGCAGTCTCTAGAAAGAAGGCAGCTGGAGAAGTTCAGGTAATGTGCGCGGATCCATATCAGGTTATTAAATCTGCAAAAATCCAAAAAGTAGTGGAAAGCGGATGCTATGAAGGTTGCTCTGACTGCGAATATGTAGATACTGATGTAGCAGTAAATATTACAAAAAATGTTGCTCCTTTTGCAACGGGTGAATGGTTAACAGAAAATTTACGTTTCCCAACATATCCAAATTTACGCTATGCTAGTGTAAATGATGATGAGAAACCAATTCGTGGAGCTACCTATGTACAATATACTTTTGACTACGTTTCTCCTCGTAAGGGTCTATCTGGACAAGGTACTGTTGGACAAGCACTTACTTCTGTTACTCATCATGTCTTCTATGTGCTGGACTCTTTAGCTTCTAAATTTGACGAGGCTATTAGTAAGATTGGAGAGATTGTTCCGATGAATGGAACTATTGTTATTCTTAACGGAGGAAAAGAAGAAAACGAGATTACAGTAACCGTAGATCAAATTACGGGAAACCAAGTTAGTTTGAAAGCTACCTTCTCTGAGCAAAAAGAGGGCGATGCAGAATTTGAGTGGTCCATTAATATGACTCAAGGTTCTGGTTATTCAGTAGATCCTTCTAAAGGTGCTGAGACAACTGTAAAATGTACAAGCCCCTCTGAAGGAGATGCAGGTACAGTAACGGCTACAGTTGGTAATGTATCTGTTTCAAAGCCTATTAAGGTAACAGCATAAAGATCATTAATACTGAGCAGGACAGGACTAATTCCTGTTCTGCTTTTTCTTTTTAATTATGACAATAGAAGCCATAGCTAGTGCCGTATGAAACAACGTTTATGACGGCCTAAAAGGAACTGTAAGTAATCCAGCGATGTCATTAGAACAATTAACTGATGAGGTTGTTGCAGAAAGAAATAATATTGCAAAAGAATATCTTTTAAAAGGAGTTATGACTTTACAAGAACTTTATAATGCAGTAAATTGTGTTGAAGTTAATTGTGATTTTATGTCAAAGTGTTGTGATCTTCCAGTTGGAAAGAAAGCTTTGCACTTTGAAATTCCTCCTATTCTTCTTATGAATGGAGTTTCTACAATTCAATTTGTAGGAAGTATAGACAGACAAGAACAATACAGCGTTTATACTGATGTAAGTTATAAATTCCATTTTTATAGAAAAAGAGGGGCAGATAAACCATTTGTTTACATAGATCCTACAATAAATGCTAATGGGAATATCGATGGATATATCTTTAATGTGCCTTTTGTAAAATATATCTCGGTAATTGCAATTTTTTTAGATCCAAGAAAATTATTAGAATTTGATTGTTGTAATGACCCTGAAACTATAACAGAATGTGGAATTATCTCTAATGATATTATTCACAGACTTACTGAAAAAAAGATGAGGTATTACAGAACTGCTATGTTACCTCCTCAACCTAATACGCAAGCCCCATTATAATGAAATTACATAATTTTAATTCTGTATATTCCATGGCAAGTATTGTTTATGGGATTACTGTAGATCCTACCAACTTTGAGGATGTTGCAATGTTAGGATGGGAATTAATAGGGAATAGACACACAAAATTATATAGATACGTTACCAATACAATAAATAAACGTATTAAACTACCTTGTAATTTAGTGGAAATAGAATCGATTACAATTCCTTATATGGATGCTCAGATGACATCTAATCAAACCACTTATCCACAAGTGTACAACCAATACGTTGAAAGATATATTGAAGCTTGAAAATGAGATAAAGCCCCTTTATATGAATCAGGAAAACTTATTAAATATCGAGAAGAAGGGGATGAAATTGTTTTTGATAGGGATTTTTCAGAAGTAATTATTCTTTATCACGGAATTATTGCTGATGAAGAAGGGTTGCCACTTTTGAATGATAAAGAAGTTCGAGCTTTAGCAGCTTATGTTGTATACTCTGATACTTATAAACAAGCATTGATGAGAAAAGATGGGAATCTTGTACAACTTGCACAAGTAGCTAAAGCAGATTGATTAAAAGCCTGTACCGCAGCTAGAATTCCAGATGTATTTACGCAAAATGATATGGATGCTATTCTCGATGTGAAAACTCGTTGAGATCGTAAACAATATGGAAAATCATTTAAACCAATTCTATAAATGCGATATTTTACTAATCATTGTATAACTTCTACTGAATTATTTAGAAAGTTTAAGAAGGATAAAATAAAGCTTTCAAAACAACAATACTTAAAAGAATATCAAGCAGATACAAGGCAAGAATTAGCTGCTAAGGTTCTTAATTATTGTTTATATTTAGTACTATTGGATATTATAAATAATAATATTATTTTTGCATTACCTGATACATTTGGATTTGATTCTGAGATCTCTATGAAAACATTCCAGGGAGATGAGTTCAAAGAAATGTGAAGAAAAGGTAAATTTAGAGACATTGATTTTGTATTATCTGGATTTAGAGGACATCAAATATTCTACACTTTTGAAACTAAATCTGGAGTGAAAGAAAAACCCATCTATGTTAACAAGAAGCTAAAAGATATTATTAGTGATAATACGAATGCAGGAAAAAATTACTTCTAATGGATATTATTAAATACTATACAGACTATATTGATGAAGTGAATGAGAAGTTTCCTTCTTTGAGTAAACATGAGATAAAGCAAATATTAAATTATGGATTAAAAATGTTTAATACCTGTCACAGAAATGGTTTGGATACTATTAATATAACATCCTACTATACTATGTATACTGGTAAATTGTTTAATGATGATTTTACACATTATCATTATTGAAGAGTGAAGTATAAGAAGAAGTTGAGATTTCTTTATAAAAGGCAAAAAACAATCTATGATGGCCATTATTATTTTGGGATGACAGAAAAAGAATTTGAATATTATCAATCTCAAAAGAAAAATAGAGGTGCTCGACGTCAAGTTTTCCATTATCCATATATGTTTGCTTATAAAATAAAAGAAGAGGCTTTTTCAGATCGTGGTCGTAAATATTTCTTTATAGTAGATTATCCAGAAGATGTAGGATGGATGTTTTACAAAGAAAATTGAACCACTCGAAGAGCAAGATATTTTGCTTATAGAGATGATTATGGAAATATACAAATGATTTAAGTATGGCAAATAATACTAAACAACAAGCGATAAATACTTTTACAGGTGGTTTGAATACTGATTTACATCCATTAACAACACCTAATGATATTTTAACTGACTGCATTAATGGTACAGTTATAACATATAATGGCAATGAATATATTCTGCAAAATGATATGGGTAATTATAAACTTGAAAAAGCCAAATTATGGGCAGATTATATTCCAGTTGGAATTAAGGAATATGGAAATATTATGTATATAGTTTCCTATAATCCAATTGATAAAAAGTGCCAAATTGGGTCTTACCCCTCTCCCCAAACATTATTTGATAGTTCTTCTAATGATATAAATAGGCAATATACAGGTATCTCTATTGATCTTTTAGAGGATAGTACTGTAAAAACTTATTTGGAGAAGCCCGAAAATGTGGCACAAAATTACTTATATACATTTTTGATAAAGGGAGAGAATTTACAGATTTTAATGCCAGAGGATGAGCCGAATTGTACCTTTTTGAATCCTGGAGATAAGTATTGATTGTATAAAGAGAATAATGAAGAGGATATTTGAAAATTGCAGTATGAGAAATATTACTCATTTACTGATAAAAAAGAGGCTTATGATATTTCTGATATAATTCAGGTAAAAAATATTCCCTATGAAGATGGAGGATTGATGTCAAATGTAACTTGGGAAACACCTGGATGAGTTGCATACAAACCAAAGTTGTACGATATAAATTATTTTAATATATATGTAACAGATATATCATATCCTAGATATATCTTTTCTTCAGAGTCTTCTACATTAACTCTATCTCTGCAAACCCAAATTCAGATATTTGGTAAGTCTTTAGAACCCAATTGTTATAAAGTGTGTGCTATATATCAGCTGGATGATAATTCAGGAAAAGAAAATAATTGGCTTCCTTTAGAATATGAGGAAGGAAATAGGAAAGACTATGGAAATGGGATATCCTTAATATATAGTACGTTAACTCCTAGCCAACAAATTAAATTTTATAAAGAAACAAAAGCAATAAATGTTCGAGCCGTTCCTTATATCGTATATGAAAATGAAGATGGGCAATATGGATTTATTTATGATAATTTTAGAATTGAATACAGAATTGATTTAGATGAGCTTACTAATGTATCTACTATTAATGTTTTTGACACTTATAAATATTTAGTTGGCAATAATGAAGTAACTATCAATTTCAACATAAATTCTCCTATAGGAAAAGAGCTCTCTGCTGAGGCATATATTTACAGTTTGAGACAAGACTCTGAGAGTAAAAAATTAATTAAGGATAATGAACATAAGTGATTAGTAGGTTCTGATTTAAATGTTTATGGGCAAAATATTGTAAGTATAAATAAAGATACTCTAGATGTAAAAGGAGAAGTTCCTTTTAGGTTGGAGGATATTTATTTGTTTGAAGTTGAATTTAAAAAAGATACAAAAGATGAAACAGATAATACATCAAGTGCCTCCTTTTCCAGAACTCAAATATTAATAGCTTCCTCAATAATGAATGGGTTTTATAACAAAAGGAACCGATTTCAAGAAATTTTAGCTTCAGAATGAATGCCTTTAATACAAGAAAATCTTATTATAAAAGAGGCATTTTTATCTGTTGACAAACAGACAGGAGCTAAAAAAGAAGGATTTGTTTTAACTAATTCATTAGCTCAGCTATTTTCAGAAGATTTTAATAATATATACGATGAAGCAGCTGATGCTTTAGCAACACTTTCCAATATATATAAAACAGCTGAGAAAAATCCAGAAAATGTTTATTTTGGAAAAATTGCAGGTAATACTTATGAAGCAACTGGAACTCTTAAAGTAGGGATGAAGAATTTATCCGAAAATAATGATATTGAGGATACTTGTTGAGAGGGCTTAAAATTTAATGTCTCATCTACAGATAGGACGGTTAATTATGATCTTAATATAGAATCAAGTGGTTGAAAGAGTACCTATGCTATTAAACTAGACTCAGATAATAAAGATTGTTATAGTACTTATTTATGGAATTTTGATATAGAAAATATTGCTCTAAATTCTATAACATCTGATTGAGGAGGGTATCAAGAAGTCAAAACTGGAACTAGACAATACTTATTTGAAAATCTACCTTGGTATTTTGTTGGAGATGAAATAGCACCCCTAGATTCTAATAGCTCTCCATTAAATATTTCAAAGCTTAATGCCTATACTATACTTGGGAAAATAAGAAGTGTTACCAACTATACAGAAATACCATTAGGGTATACCCTATCTGTAAATGGTAATGATATGGATTTTGCAGTAAGTGCTGATAAATATAGAGGTACTTGGGTTCCTGAGTATGAAGAAGATTCTATCTTTTCATTAGACGCTAATACTCTGTTATCAGAGAGTTTTACTAATAATGGAACAACTCCTCATACTGTACCCTCTATACGATTTACATCTGAAAATGATGGTAAAAAGTGAGGACTGGATCATATAACAAGTAATGAAAATACATGAACAAATATACATAAGTTCTTTGATCAGACTCTTGGTTCTGCATATGGGGAACAAAAAAAACCTTTATTTATTCCGATATGCTTTGGAAGTCATAGTACAAGCACTTCTAGTTATGGATGAAGTATTAATGGAACAGATGATGTCTTATCAAACAGTATGTGATTTACAGCTGGAATAGGAGTTTTAAGTGAAAATCCTATAACAGGTTCAGTAATTGCATTAGCTAGTTTTACAAACCTTGAATTTTTAAAAGGGTTTGGTTATTTATATAATCCCTATCCTATACCTGGAGGAGGTACAGTGAAGCAAACAGATGGAAACAGTCGATATTTTATTTTAGTAGGAAATGACACTCCAGGAAAAGCATGATGGAATGCAAATATTATATCTTCCAAGCTACTCTTATTTGGTTTACATATTTATTCTTTAAAAAATATTAGATATGAGTCCTGTAGACTATTAAATTCAACTATTTCAGACTATATAATGAATATTGATAAAGTAAACTTTTCTCTTAAAAGCTTTTGGACCATAAAGAAATGAAATTATAAAGGTGTGGATTTATTAAGTGACAATCCAATAAAATGAGTGAATAATGAAGAAACTGATAAAGAATCTTGATACGATAACCTTAATTTTAACTTGCCATATACTTTTAATGGAAAAAGCTTTAATAACCTACTTCCATCTTTAGACAATATAATTTGGATTGATTCTCCAGAATGAACTTCTAAAAATGAAGATGAGAATACTTATAGAAATAAATTAGGGGAACTGTCTAATAAATTATTGCAATATTCAAATTCTAATAATTATGAGTTGTATAGTGATCTAGAAGATGCTAATGTAAAATTATATTATGAAGTACTTGGGCTGGCTAAAAAATTAAAAGTGGTAGAGCAAACTTCTAATAATTCTGGATATAACACAATAGTCTATAATACAGAGTTTACGACTGCAGATATGTCAGCAGTTGCTCCTATTAAAGCCGCAGGCGGAACTAGAGGCTATGGAATTATGCCAACCTTAGACTTGTCAAATATATGCGGTATAGACGCTGGAGGAGATGTAGAATCTGGAAATATTACTTCTGAGTATTGAGGCACTCTTAAGGAACTTTGTACCGTTACACAGGAATTTATTGATACATATAATTTACAAGATGTCGAAAATTCAACTAACAGCTAAAAAATATAATAGTGAAGGGGATTTAGCTCATGAGTATAATCCCCTTCACAACAAATTAACTAGGGATGGAATATTAGAGGATTTTATAACGGATGAAATAGATTTCAATTTAACTAAACCAGCAGACATTGAATGTCAGCCCTCCTATGATGGAACTGTTAATTTAATTATAAATGATGATCTAAATCCTCCCAGAATAATTAACACAACATATACAACCCTAGAAAACAATAGATATAAACGAGTTGTAAGAAACCAAACTGAACAAACCAATCTTTATAGAGAAGGCCAAATAGATCAAAGAACTAGACTTTTTAGAAATTTAACAAAACTTCCTAAAATAGATTTAGTAAATGTTCTCTATCATGGAGAATTAAAAGGCGGTAATTACACTTTTTACATAAAATTAGCAGATAACGATTATAATAAAACAGACATAGTAGCGGAATCTGGAATAATTTCCATATTCAAAGGAACTATAGAAGTCCCATCAACAATATCAGGAACATTAGAGGATGAAAGAACAGATAAGTCAATTACACTTAAGATATCGGATATTGATGTATCGTTTAACAGAATTTTCGTATATTATGAAAGAGCATACTCTGATTTAAATGGAATTTTAAAAACAGAAGTTTGTGAGATAATTAAACCCTACGAAATTAAATCATCGTCTCAAGATCTTGTTATTAATGGGTTTGAAGAAGTTAAGCAGATATCAGAGGAGGATCTTAGTATTAGATATAATATATGCACTGGAGTAAAAACTCAAGCCCAGGTACAAAATATGCTATTCTTTGGTAACGTGCAACAAACGGTATTAGATAATGCATCTTTACAAAATATATCATATTATATAAAAGCTTCTCAGATTCAAGGGGAAAGTATAGGATATATAGAACCAGCAACTTATTATAAGAGGTCACAAGAAGACATAGGGATGACCGAATATTATAATCCTATAAATATATATTATTCTTTAGGGTACTGGCCAACAGAATTATATAGGTTTGGAATAGTATACATATTTAAAGATGATTCTCTAAGTCCTGTATATAATCTAAGAGGATGTGATTTTTCTTCTATGAAAGATAATTTAGAAGGTTCTAATTATACCCTTAGTACAATTAGTAGTAACATCATACCAAGTGATAATTTTTCTATACCTAAGGATCATTATCTTTCTAATACTAAAGGAGTGTTTAAGTTTAAAGATACTAACTTATATGAGAAAGATGGAAAAAAGGGAGTATCCTTTAGGAATACAATTTACTATAGATGTTGATATAGTTACTAAGCTCAAAGAGTATAACGTAAAAGGTTTTTTCTTTGTGAGGCAAAAACGTATCCCAATTATACTAACTCAAGGATTTACTGTAGGTGTAGATAAGACTGCCTATGTGCCTATGCTATCAATAAATGATTTATATAAAACAGAGTCATTTATAAATAAGAACTTAACATTAACTACATCTTATAAAGAAAAATTAATTGAGGGAACTTTGCAAAGTCATGGATTATTGTCTGTTGATGCTATGGTTAATAAACAGCTTCAATCTATATTAGATAATTCGGAGTTTTCTTTAGAAAGATATTATACAACTTCAGAGTTAGGATCAAGTAATTCTTTACTTGGACAAAGATCATACTATACAAAAGACTATCAAAAATCTAATTATACAGGTTATACCAAAGGAAAATGTGTTTTTGTAGATATGGATATTCCTTTAAAATATTACGATTCATATGGATATTCTACACGTGCAGGGTCTTCTGAAGATTGTAAAGAAGTAAAGTTCTTAGGGGGAATAAACTATAATGCTGACAATAATAAGATAGTTAGAGGAGTATATTGTCCATTTATTGGAACAAATAAGGTACTTACTAAAAATGCTATATATAATGTACGATTAGGTAATTATTCTAAAACTTATGAATTAGAATATTTTAAAATTCGAGGTAATGATTTATCCCCTTTCATGGCAGTTAGTCCAAGATATGAACTAGAGGATTCAAAATTGTTTGATAAAGATCTGCAATCATATATTGTACCAAAAGTATTTAGAGGGGATTGTTTTACCACTACTGTAACAATTAGATTAAATAAAAATTTTATTGACTCAGAAGTCCCAACCAATGATATAATTGTAGATCCAAACACATGGAAAGAAGGATACAAAGGATATAGTCAGACATCTGCCTCGGATTGAAAAAATATAAATCGTGCAGACGTTAATACAGTTCCTTTAGGGATGTGAGTAACATTTAAATGCCTTTCTAATTATAATTTGGGCCTTAGATCAGAAGATAGATCCCATTTAGAAGAAATGGCTTTAATGGGAAATCCCAGAAGTTTTGTTCCTTTACAAGGTGTAAATGTTGCACCTTCAAACAAAATTCCAGAAACAGCTCTATTGAATGCTGGATATTCTTCAACATTGCCATATAAAAAGTATTTTACTGCTCCAGATGTTCCTTATGTAAAAGATATATTTGACACCAGAATTATGTTCAGCAACGTTCAAATTGAAGATGATTTTAGAAATGCTTACAGAATATTTCAAGGATTGTCTTATAAAGATATTGAACGTCAATACGGAGCAATTGTTAAATTACTCTCATTAGGTGCTAATCTCTTTTGTGTATTTGAACATGGTTGTGCAATTATTCCAATTAATGAAAAAGCATTAATAGCAACTAGTACTGGCCAAGCTATTCATATGTATGGTTCTGGGGTTTTGCAAAATCAGGTAACTCCTATATCTCCAGATTATGGAAGCATTTGACAAGAATCTATTATCCGCACTCCTAATGGAATTTATGGTGTAGATACATATGCCAAAAAAATTTGGAGATATAATACAAATGGATTCCAAATAATTTCTGACATGGCCGTTCAAAGATTTTTACATGATAATATAATTCTTCAAGAAAGCGATAAATATCCTATTATTTCTTTAAAAAATGTAAAGACCCACTTTAATAATTATAAAGGGGATGTTATGTTTACATTTTACAATGGAGATAAAGTTTGGAACTTATGTTATAATGAAAGACTTGAAAAGTGAATTACCAAATATAGTTGAACTCCTCTAGCTTCAGAAAATATTAACAATATTTTCCTATCTTTAGATAGAAAAAGAGCCTCAATTTATGGTATTATCTATGATAATATAAATACTGAATCTGGAGCACATATTGAAGATAGAGAAGGGTATGATAGAGTCTGTGGAAATTTATGAGAGTATGATAATATAACAAGAACTGTTGTTATGAAGGGCTATGAGTTCTTTGATAAATTTAATGTTAGAATCACTTCAATCACATCATCTACTTTAGATGAGAATGATGTAGAACATACTATTAGATTTGTTGAGAACCCAGAAACAGCTTATGATGTTAAATGTAAGATTTTTAATGCTAAGGATCTAAGTTTTTCTAATTATCAAATAGGATATATTGATAAAGACAATCCTGGAAAGAAAATTGAAATATCACAACAAGGTAAAAATCTAAAATTAGAAGTAGAGAATTTTGAAGAGGTATCTAAACTTTTATATTTGAAGATTAACTTTGAAGTTACCCCATACATTGATACAACAGTAGAAAACACTGACAATCCTTATATAAATGAGGAAAATGTTTCTGAACAAAATGGGGAAAATAAAATTAAAGCTTTAAGTAGTACAATAGAAGAATCTATAGTATTAATTAGAGACGTACAATCTCTTGAAAAGGATACAAAAGGTCTATATGAAAAATTATTAAGAAATGGTTTCTATGTTCACGGTAGAGCAGGTATTTTTAATGAGATTAATTATTTTGATGAGGATCCTAATAATGAAATTCTTCCAACTAAATGATATAACAAACAGGAACCCTTTGAATTTGAATTTGTCGTAAATACTCCAGCTGGAATTCATAAAATTTTTGATAATTTAGTTATGATTTCTAATAATGTAGAGCCAGAATCTTTGGAATTTGAAATTATTGGAGATGTGTATGATTTTAATAAGGCTGGATTATATAAATCGGAACATGCTAGTTCTAATGGATTTTGAAATAGTGATGGCACTTTTAATAGTGAAGAATATGCTGCTAAGAAAATAGCTCTTGAAAGAGAAACTGCAAAAGAAGGCAAATATTCTCAAATTTTTGAGAAGCAGCAAGTAGAAATTGAAAAAGACCATGTTTTAAATCAATATATACTAAAAGTCAAACAACCAATTAAGAATATAAAAACTTATGGAAGAAGACGAGGTAATATTGAATATAAAGAAGACAGATGGTTTACCACAATTACTCCCATCTATTACAAAGATCGAATTGTAGGTACTAACAATTTTACTGATTTAAAAAGCACAAGAATTAGAGACAAATGGATTAAAATTAGGATTAAATATACTGGGGAAAAACTAGTAGTAATTAATGCTATTCAATCATTATTACGATTAAGCTATGCATAATATAATAAAATATCAAGGCGGAAAGAAATTTAAAAATACTAAAGTAGGGGCATTTGCAGGAAAATATGGAGATGCTTTAGGAGCTGCAGGAAGTATGTTTAGTGGGATTGGAGGGCAAATAAAAGGATTTACCGAAACACAATCATCTATTAATAGTGGCATACATTCTTTAATGCAAGCTGCTGGACCAGCAGGTCAATTAGCATCAGCAGCTGTTGGAGTATTTGATACAATAGGTGGAGCTTTAGGAGCTAAAACTGATATTATAGATAAAGATGCAGCTGCAAGGGCTGGGTTTAGCGGGGCTAATAATACCAGTGAGATACTTACTAGTATCCCTGGCTTGGGTACAATAATGAGTGCATTTTCAGGAAAAACTATTAAATCTAATAAATCCGCTGAAATTGATGCTTTATCTGGAGCCTATGGTAAGTCAACTGGAGATATAGATGCTGCTCAAAAAATGGGAAATAAGAGTATGCTATTTGGTAAAGGAAAGGCTAATAAGTTTATTAGAGAACAAAATAGAGTTAATGAGCTACTAACAGATATTGGTTTAGAAAGTAAACTTAGAAAGTCTAATGCAGCAGCAGATACTTATGCTTCTCAAAATCAAAATAAATATTCTGGTTATACTCCACAATTACTTCTATCTCGTAAAGGTATGAAATTTCCAGAACTTGATGATGCAAGATTATTATTGCAAAAGTTCTCTAAGTCTATTCAAGAACCGCCAAAATTTAAAGATGGAGGTAAACTAAATGTTATTGCAGAAGGATCTTTGCATGCAAGAAAGCATGATTTAGAAAAAACTAATCCAGAATTGAAAGGAGTTATTACTCATAAAGGAATTCCAGTAATTTCTCATAGTGAAGGAGGAGAAATTATTCAACATGCTGAAATTGAAGGAGGAGAATTAATTTTAAATAAAGATTTAACTGTAAAGCTTGAAGAATTATTTAAAGATGGTTCTGAAGAAGCAATGATTAAAGCTGGAAAATTATTAACAACAGCTATTTTACGAGATACTGAAGATCGCACTAAATCAATTATATAATGGATATTTTAGTAGGAAATAAGAAATACGATGTAGAGGTTGCAGAAAATGAAGAGGAAAGAATGAAAGGTCTTCAAGAAGTTATTGAAATGGATGACGATGAGGGAATGTTATTTATATTTCCTGAACCTCAACATGTAGACTTTTGAATGAAAGATACTGAGATACCATTGGATATAATTTTTATAAATTCAGATCTGGAGGTAATTTCAGTAAAACAAGGAGAGCCTATGTCCGAAGATTTTATAAGTGAAGATAATGTACAATATGTTTTAGAAGTAAATCAAAACTCTGGAATTGAGGAAGGGGATGATGTTATCTTAGATTATGAAGAAGATGACGAAGAGGATGAAGCTGCTAAAATGTATGTGTTAGGGAGTGATGGGCAGGCACAATATGAGCTTGTTGGAGGAGAACGAATCTTTAGCCGACCTAACACAAAAGTTCTTGTATCTAAAGCCAAAAAAGCATACAAAACAAAATCGGACTCAGATTATAAAGCTTTGGGAAGACAGGTTTTTAAATATTTAGAGAAGCAAAACTCAAACGAACCAGAATATGTAGAATCTCCAAATTAAATTTAAATTATTTGGATTATTTAAATAATATATGTAATTTTGGGAAGTAAAAGAGTATACGACAATATGTCTTTATAGAGAGTAAAACTAAATTATATTAATAAAATAACAATAAGTAATATGGCTTATATTAAGAAATTCCAAGAAGGTGGAGCCGCTCCTGCAGCTGCTCCCGCTGGTGCTCCTGCAGGTGGTGAGCAAGATCCTATTCAGATGTTAGCAGAAATGGCAATGCAAGCCTTACAAGGACAGGACTGCCAAATGGCTATGCAGGTTTGTGAAGGTTTCGTTGCTTTGATTCAGCAAGCTATGGGAGGTGGACAGGCTCCAGTTGGACAAGCTCCAGAAGGAGAACCTGTATTTAAGAAAGGTGGAAAAATTGCTGGACGTAAGAAATGCGGAAAGAAAGAGAAAGGCGGAGACTTAAATATCATTAAGAAGAAATAAATCTAACTAATGATTAATAAAGATAGAAGGGAGATTGTATGTAGTCAATCTCCCTTTTTAAGTATAACACATTGATAAAATGGCACAGGTAAATATACAAAAACTCCAAGAGGGAGGGTCTGTAAAAAAATATGGGACCTTCACTAAGGATGGTGTGACATATCAAGTTGACGACGACTTTCTACAGGCTATGGCGGCACACGGTAGTTCAATCACGGATGATAGAGCTAGAGCTGATTATGGAGCTATTGTTAATGCTCTTAGATCTGGTGCCGATTTATCATATGATTCTAATACTAATGAGTTAAGAGGAGATGTAACGTTTGATAATATGAATGCACGTCAAAGAAGACGAGCTGCAAAACGTACCTCAAAAACTGGAGAAGTGTTGGATAGCACTTTTAATGGAAGAGTAAATCAAGTTAAAACTGCAACAAATGCTTTACGTGGATTTAGTCATAATCAAAATACAGTAAGAGCTAATCCAAACAGAAGTATTGATATTTCTAGAAAGTTATTACTTCCTTATCTAAGAGATGAGAATGGTAAGTTAAAACTTGATGAAAATGGAAATCGAATATACAATGCTGATATTGATGATTCTAAAATCTTTAATAGGTTAGATTTTATACAAAATCTTGCAAATGAGGAAAACATTGTAGACTGGAAAGGTTATAATAATCAGACCAAAGAGGATTATTTAAGATTTGCTAGAGAATATTCTGATTGGGATGGTTTACGACAAAGGATTAAAAACGGAACCATTACCGATCGTGATATTACCACACTCTCTAAATTAGGTATTTTAGATAGAGAAACTACTTCGGGAACCTCTGAAAGTGGGGGAGCTCAATCAGAACAGGAAAAATGAGAACTATGGGATAAAGAAAATAATTTTACTCCTGATTTTAGAAGTACTTATAATATTTCCTATGGTCCAAATGGAGAACTTCTTACAGAAGGTTTAGGATTAGAAGGCTATGGTAAAGATTGGAGACATGCATATTTTGGGGAAAATTTTGTTAAGATTCACCCAGAATTAAAAAGATTTCAAGACTACATTCTTTACAATGGAAGACTATATAGTAAAAACGAATGATCTAATCCAGACTCTGAAATTAATCAAATTTTAAAGTCTCCTAACGTGGATATTTTTAATAAAATGAGTCAAAATTTATTTGATCCAATTAAAAATGGTCAATGGCAAGTTTTATGAACAAATAATCCGTTTCAAAGGTATAATTCTCAGCTTCAATATAACCCCTATTTTAATAGTACTTATAAAGATGATAATAATGTATTATATGCTTATACATCACCTTTATATGAGAATTTACCTCAAGGAGTTACTGTAATGGATATTATTGATAGTAATACGCCAAGAAATGAATTTGGAGTGCCTACTTCTATCTCTCCTGTAGGATTAGATGAGAACGGAAATGTCATTGATATTTCTAAATATATTAGAGCTGTGGGTTATAATGGAGAGGCTACTGGAAATGCATTTTATTCAAGAGTAAATCCAACTGACAAAATTCTTGGAGGATATGTTTGAGATGATTTTGATGAATCTGGAAAATACAGTTTTGCTTACAATCCTGATAACCCAGAAA
>OGPS01000496.1_pt1 | contig 37158 bp, 40 predicted proteins | sample 1552931 | NCBI WGS metagenome assembly OGPS01 (sample SAMEA2580252, study PRJEB22360) | human gut metagenome | biome: human gut; feature: human-associated habitat; material: faeces | place: Denmark | collected 2008/2010 | reverse complement strand
TAGCTCAGTTGGTAGAGCAAAGGACTGAAAATCCTTGTGTCACTGGTTCGATTCCAGTTCGAGGCACCATTTGAAATCAACTTACGGACTTAATCGTTCGTAAGTTTTTATTTTATATAAGACTTAAAAAGTTCTCTTTCTAAGAAGGAGGACTTTTTTGATGCTTGAATCTAAAATAATTGAAAACCTAAAACCTAATAAAGATTTAACTGACGTCCTAGAAGACTATAAATATAAGGTTGAATTAGGACAAATTAAAACTATCCTTCACACTAACTTACAAGTAATAACATCTACTGAATACAAAATTACATATCCTACTACTCTTACAATATTAGAATATAAAATTAATGAAATATCTAATAAGCCATTTTTTATTAAAAAGCATAATCGAAAATATTCATTATCAGAAATTATCCAAATTTTAAGAAAATTTAAAGTTTAGGGTTTATTTTTTCCGTTTTAGTGAGGAAACAAATGAGAGGACTAATTTTTAAGTTAGACTTCGTAAATTCACTTTTTAGTGAGGAAATAAGTAAGGAGATGATTATTTTATGAGATGTGCAGTATATGTAAGAGTTAGTACAGATGACCAAAGAGATAATGGCTATTCAATTGATTAACAACTTAGAATAATTAAAGAATATTGTGAAAAGAATGAGTATGATATTATTGATGTGTATAATGATGCAGGACATTCTGGAAAAGATTTAATGCGACCAGAAATGCAAAGATTATTAAAAGATATTAAATCAGGTAAAATTGAGAAATTAGTTGCTATTAAAGTAGATAGACTTACTCGTAATAATTATGATGCCTTTTGGCTACTTAATTATTGTGAGGAACATGATGTAAAAGTAGAACTTATACTTGAGCCTTATGATGTATCTACTGCTAATGGCGAAATGATTTTTAGAATGAATCTAGTATTTGGTCAGAGAGAAAGAAAAGAAATTGGAGCAAGAACTAAACATGCTATGGAAGAATTGGGAAATATGGAATGTTAAGATTACACTTTATTTCCCAAAACAAACAAGCACTTTATGAGACATTATTGATGACAAGTAAATTAACTCATCATCTTCTTTTAGTCAGTGATTCTTGTGAAAATTTTTATAAAGCACTAATGGAAGATTATATTAAAAATGATGAAAAACTGTCTAAAAAAAGTAAGAATAATAATCAAATTGAGTGAATTAAATTGATGAATAATTATAAAAATATAGTTGAAGAAAATGTTCTAAATGAACATGTTTTTATATAAATAATCTTCAAAAAAGAGGAAAAATTATCAAAATAATTTAATCCTCTTTTTATATTTTTTTAAATATGGGAGTAAAATCTATGTCTAGCAAGCAATGAATTTGTACTCCAGTACAAATTCCATCGTGGGGATTCCCCAACCTTTTAATCAAAATGAGATTATTAATTTAATAATAATTTTACTTTCAAATTGTAATTTGTTTAATTAAATATTTTTTTCTTATTATTAACTTTAAGTAAAATTAAAGAACTAAATATTAAAATTATTGTCGCAACTATATTTCCTAAAATATTATTGTTAATTATAAATATTCCAGATAGTGAATTTATAATACAATGGAATAATACACATAACCATACACTATTAGTATTACTTCTTATACTTGCTAAAGCAAAAGTTAATCCTAAAACATTTATTCCAAACGCTAGATAACTTTGACCGTATTGAGATACTCCTTGTATATAAAATAAAGGTAAATGCCATAGCCACCAAATAATACTTACTATTAAAGTAGATATAATAAATTTGTATTTTTTCTCTAATTCTGACTGAAGTATATATCTCCATCCTGCTTCTTCTAATCCTCCACCAAATAACATCATTGGAATCATAACAATAATTGCAAATATTGGTGCTCCATTTTCATATCCTGAAATTAAACATTGTGGAACAATAAACAATATTCCTAATGCTATTACCATAAGATATGAAAATATATTGTGTTTAAAATCAAATATTTTTTTAAGCCACTCTTTAAAATCTACAACTTTGTTGTTTTTCTTTGATGCTAAAAATGATGCAATAGTTGGCGACCACCCACCTAATAGATATGGTATATATAAGAAATAATATTTATTTAATAAAATTCCATTTAAACTACATATTGCACATAGTCCCCAACATATTATCATTATCAAAAAAGTATATAATAAGTAATCTTTAATTAATTTATTCATTTCAAAACTCCTTTACAAATTATTATTTTTCTTTCTAATTACTAAATTGTGATTTGTTCTTATTATTTCAAATTCTTTTTCATAGGATAGAATCTCAATCCTTTGACACTTTGCTCTTTATCTGTATCTATAAATCCTAAATGTTTATAAACTTCGTGGGCATATGGAGAAGAATTTACAGTAAAAAATCCATTGTTATTTAATGATTTTACTTTATAATATAGTTTTTTCCCTATTCCTTGTTTGTGGTGTTTTCCATCTACAAAGAATAATGCTATATGAGTAATATCTTTTGTTGCTATAACTCCTAATATTTTATTACTTTCATCGTAAGCTCCATAAAAATCTCTTGCTTCAATCCAAGAAACGTCATCAATTGTTTTTTTAAATTCCTTTATCCCTTCTTCTGTGTAATCGGGTGCTTCATATTCTAAAAACACTTCCCAGACTAATTCTAATGCTTTTTTCATTTCTTCTTTTAATATTTTTCTAATTTCCACTAATGTCATCTCCTCTACAATTTAGCGATTTATTTTAGTTCACTATAATTAATAGTTAATTTTCTTCATTCAACTCAAAATTTTTCTTTTCTTCCTCAACAGCATTAATTAATTCTTGTTCTGTTGGCATATGTAATTTATATTCAGAAGAGAATATTGTTTTATTATCTTCTGGTAAAGTACATTTTACAACAGTTTCATTTTTATTAGTTGATAATAATATTCCAATCGTTTTGTTTTCATCATCTCGTTTAATTTCTCTATCATAGTAATTAACATACATTTGCATTTGTCCAATATCTTGATGTGATACTTTTCAAATTTTCAAATCGATAATAACAAAGCATCTTAAAAGTCTATTATAAAAAACTAAATCTGGATAGAAATGGTCTTCTTCTAAAGTAAGTCTAACCTGATTTCCGACATAACTAAATCCTTTACCAAATTCATTAGTTAATTTCTGGGATAATTTATCAAGTACAGCATCACCATAACTAGCTCTTTCATCACCTTGTTATATTTCCATAATTGATTTTCCTATGTTCCAATATAGATTAAGCATTTCTGTATTAACTGTTTGATAAACTTTATTTCTACTATTAATAACTAAATCTTTTATATTATTGAAAAGCTATTAAATTCATTATCATTGTTAATTAATTCATTACTCATAACTTACCTCCTAATGTTGAATTTTTATAACAAAATTATACTATAAATTCCTGAAAATTCATATAATCTGATTGAAGTTTATTAAATTTTTATATATAATTAATTTAGAAAGAGAACAAAGTTCGTAACCTTTTGTTTACCCGCACCAATGACGCTTTTGTTCGAACTAATAGAACAGAATTGATACAAAAATCAATCAGAAAAAATTGTACTGAACTAAAAAAATTGAACATTTTTGATTAGGCACTAAGCAATTTCTAAGGAGTGAATTCTGTATTGTACAGGACTCATTCCTTTTAGCTTGCTTTTAATTCTTTTATTATTATATTCTATTATATCTTTCTCTAATTTACGATAGTTTCTTTTATACTAATATTCCAAGTTATATGTCCTTGCTTAAAATTTTTCCTCTAAAATTATAACATTCATTAAAATATCTTTTTGTTTCTTTTTCTCCAATTCTATCCCAAAAGGCTTGGTCTGATGTAAATACCATTTAACACATTACTATACTATTACTACGAAGATGACTCTAATATATTAAAGCAAATATCAAGAATAGTTGATACAAACTATAACAAATATGGAATGATAAATTTTCTAGAATATAGACATTTACTTTTAATATCTGCATAAGTAATGAAAATGGCCAAAAAAGAACAAAAAAGTTTGTATATGAGATGTATATATACTAATTGCAAAGTAATTAAAAGCTAAGGCAGACCGTCAATTATGACAGTCTGCTTATTCTTTAACCGAGTGTTACGACTTCAATGTTAGGATAATCTGCAACAATTTTTTCGGCTGCAGAAATATCGTCCAAATGCATAAGATAAACTTTAATGCCTCTCTTTGTCAAGGAAATGAAATCATTTAAAGCATCTTCCAGCTTTAAGTGAATCATACCGTAATATACAGAGGTATCAACATACAGAACAGAGCCGTCTGTCATATAAGGTAAAAACGGTTGTAGTGTTGAGGTATCTCCAGTATAGACGACATTTGTATCATCAACGATAAGACGATAGCCAAAGCATTTATTCTCAAGCTGAGGAGAATGCTTTGTAAGAACACAGTCGTCAAACCACTCTTTATCTGTTACATCTGATACTGTTACAAGTTTACACCAAGAGGGTTTATTTCCCTCAATAGTCAGAATTGTTGAGATATCATCAGCAACAGCTTTAGATGGTGCTACGATAGTTACAGGCTTTTTGAGAGTAAAGAAAGCATACTGCACAAATAAGCCAAGTCCTCCAACGTGGTCGCCATGAGTGTGGGTTATAAGAACATAGAATTTCTCATAGCCATTCAAGTTAGTATGTTTCACCTTTTGAAAAGTTGAAACAGGGCAGTCAATTATGACCATTTCTTTGTTTGCAGTGGAAAAGTAGGCAGATGTATGCTCGTCGGCAAATCCAGAGCCTCTACCAAAGAATTTCAATGACATAGTAGTAATACTCCTTTCAGTTTTTTGAAATACTTGCTTTTGTACTGCTCCATATTGCAATGCATAATGGAAATCAATTACCTCCTAAAAATTGATACATTTAAATTTTACCATAAAATCAAACAAAGTTCAACAAATTATGTAAGTTTAACTACATAGAGTATGTTAACCGGAGATGAAAAAAGATTTTATCAAAGGGATTTAACAAGAAAAGAAAATTAATTATTCATTAAATCAAGCTGCAAAAAATGTAGGTGTAAAAAGTTTTGATAAATTTCATAATGCTTGTTATAAAGGTCTATATAATGGAGAGACAGCAAATAAACAAGCAGGAGGAACTATGCCAGAAGGTTTGCCTACACCTGAGAGGAGTTTAAAATAATTGGAAAAAGATAATAAAAAGATGTTAAAAAATAGAATTATATAAATTTCGAAATATATATTGTAAAATTTTATTAAAAAATATATAATTTACACATACAAAGTATTAAAAAAAGATGGAAGGTAAAAAATTGAAAATAAGCCAAAGGATAAAAAATAAATAAGAAAATAATATTTGGAATTATAATAGGAATATTAGTTTTGATGGCAGTATTTTTTGCTATTGTTTCTTTTGAGGCTCTTATGACACCAAATAGTACATCTTACAAACCAATAATATATTTATATCCGACAGAAGAAAAGGAAGTTTCGGTAAAATTATTATATGATGATATGATTACAGTTTCTTATCCTAAATATACAAGTGGTTGGAATGTATTAGCAAAAAAAGATGGAGCATTAGTAGATTTGTCAACAAAGAAAAATTTATATTCATTATATTATGAATGTGAAAATAAGTTGAATTTTAAAAAGGAAACGAATATGCTGGCTCATTTTTTATATGGAGTTTTCTAAATCTACCATTATTAATATTTAATTGCGTTGATAATTTTATTTACCAAGGTTTAAATGCACAATTTCTTATTATAATAGACCTAATTATAAGTATAATATTAACAGTTATTTTATATCAAATTGCTAATTTTGTTTATAAAAAATATATAAATAGAAATAATTAATGGAGGTGGTAGAAATTAATTTTAGTATATGGATAATAATTATATTAATATTTTGTATAATAATTTCTAGAAATAAAAAATTTGTCTTAAATAATATAGTAAGAAAGAGAAAGGGGAGGAAAAGAAAAATGCCAACGGAAATGATAAAGGAATTTATTGGAAAAGTATGTTGTATATCACTATTTAATGATTCGTTTGGAATTACAGGAAAAATAATTTCAGTAGAAGAAAATTGGTTAAAAGTACAAGAAAGAGATTCAGTAAGATTGGTAAATGGCGATATGATTAGAGATATTAAAATTATGCCATCGAAATATCAAAAATAAACAAGAAAAATGAAATAAAACTTGATTTATTGAGAATACTATAATAAAATAATTGGAAACAAAAGAAGGAGGAAAATTCAAATGAAAAAAACGAATAATTTACTTAAGATATTATTAGTAATGGCAGTACTTATAGCAGCTATTAATATACCAACATTTACAAAAGCTGAGTACCATGCAGATAAGCAATTACAAGCTGTAAAACCAGGAGATGTTATATATTTTGATTCAACAGGACTAAGTGACTGGGATAATGTATACATTTATTTATGGAAAGGTAATAGTTCAGAATATATCAGTGCTTGGCCAGGAATAGAAATGACCAAAGTAGCTGGGACAGATAATCTTTATTCATATACTGTTCCATCAGATGTAGATTCAGATAAATACAATATGCTAATATTTAATTGTAATAAATCTGGAGACCAAAATCAAACAATAGATTTAGGATTTATAGAAAAGGGATTTGTTTATAAGGTAGATTCTTTTAAAGGCTCAAAAAGAATTGGATATTGGTATTTATATGATAAGAGTTCAATAGCATCACATTTTGAAAATGTAAAGAAATATCAAGCAGATAAGCAATATTATACAACAACCTCTTATGGTGATTTAGATAATCTTATTACAAAAGCAGCAACAGAATTAGAAGATGAAATTCGTTTATAAGAAGAAAAAAATGCTAATGGAAATCAAACAGGAAAATATTATATTCAAATTGATTTTACAATGGACGAAATTGATACAATTGTTAATAATTTAGTAGTAAATAAAGATATATTAGAACAAAAAATTAATGATATAGAAGGCAAAAAGGATGAATTTAATAGTAAATACACACCAAGTTCTATGAAAAATTTAAATAGTAAAGTTGATGAAGCTAGGGAACTATTAAGTAAAGATTCTATATCTGTGGATGAAATGAAAAAAATATTAAGTGATATAGCTGATTCTATAAATAGTCTAACTGAGAAATCAAATAAAACAGAGTTAGAAAAATTATTGAAAGATGTTGAAAATTTAGATAAAAACACCTATACAGATGATACTGTAAAAAAACTAGAAAATGTTTATCAAGGTTCAAAAGATGTTAATGCAAATGGTGATGCAACACAAACAGAAGTAGATAATAGTGTAAGAAGTTTAAAAGAAGATATAGAAGCATTAAAAAAGAAAGAAAATGATAATAAAGAAAATAATAACAATGATAACGACAATAAAGAAGATAATAATAAAGAAGACAACAACATGGAGGATGAAAAGCAAGAAGAAAATAACAATAATGAAGAAAAAAATAATACAAATAATAAACAAGAACAAACGAGTGTTGTGGAAAACAAGAAAAATGATAATAATGTAAATGCACCTAAAACAGGAGATATGTATATTATTATATATGGAAGTTTACTTGTAATTGCAATCATTACATTTATAGTTACAATAGTCTACAACAAAAGAAAAAATAAACAAAAATAATTAAAAGTATAATTTATAAAGCATAAAATAAAAAAGATATAATATAAATAAAATATATTGTATCTTTTTTTATTTTATGAGGTGAAGTATATGATTAAATTTACAAAAATGCATGGGCTAGGAAATGACTATATATATATAGATTGTATTAAAGGAGAGAAAATAGAAAATCCGTCATACCTTGCTAAGACTATGAGCAATAGACATTTTGGCATTGGATCTGATGGTTTAATTTTAATTTGCAAAAGCAATATTGCTGATTTTAAAATGCAGATGTTTAACTATGACGGTTCAGAAGCAGAAATGTGTGGCAATGGTATTCGCTGTGTCGGAAAATATGTCTATGATAATGAACTTACTAATAATAAAATAATTACAGTTGAGACATTAGGTGGAATAAAGAAATTAAAGTTAAATATAAAAAACAAAAAAGTTGAAACGGTTGAAGTAGATATGGGAGAACCAATATTTGAAGCTGAAAAAATACCAGTTCTTTCAGATAAATATCCTGTAAAAAATTTAAAGATAATTGCCGAAGATAAAGAATTTACTTTTACATGTGTTTCTATGGGAAATCCACATGCAGTAACTATAATCAAAAATGTAATTGATTTTGATGTTCAAAGATATGGAGAAATATTAGAAAAAAGTAAAATATTTCCTCAAAGAGCAAATATTGAATTTGTACAAATATTAGATAAAGAAAATGTAAAAATGCGTGTTTGGGAAAGAGGCACAGGAGAAACTCTAGCTTGTGGAACTGGTGCATGTGCAACAGTTGTTGCATGCAATTTGAATGGATATGTAAAGAATGACGTAAATGTAGAATTGCCAGGTGGAATATTAAAAATTAAATGGAATAAAGAAAACAATCATGTTTATATGACAGGACCAGCAATTACGGTCTTTAGAGGAGAAATTGTAGAACCGTTAGGAAATTAATTTTAAAGGAGATAAAAAAATGATAAAAATAAATGAAAATTTCTTAAAATTACAAAAGAACTACCTTTTTTCCAATATAGCAAAAAAAGTTGAAGAATTTCAAAAGAATAATCCACGGAAAAAAAGTAATCAAACTTGGAATTGGTGATGTAACACTACCACTACCAAAAGCTGTATGCCAGAATATGAAAGATGCAGTAGATGAAATGAAATCATTAAACGGTTTTAAAGGATATGGCCCAGAACAGGGATATGAATTTTTAAAGAAAAAAATCATAGAAAATGAATATTTATCTAGAAATATTAAAATTGATATGGATGAAGTTTTTATTTCTGATGGTTCAAAGTGCGATACTGGAAATATTGGAGATTTATTTGCCAAAGAAAATAATGTAGCAATTACAGATCCAGTATATCCAGTATATTTAGACACCAATATTATGGCAGGAAGGACAGGTAAGTATAATAAAAATACAGGAAAATATGAAAAAATTATTTATATGCCATGTATTGAAGAAAATAATTTTGAACCCAATTTTCCAGAAACTGTACCAGACATAATTTATCTATGTTTTCCAAATAATCCAACGGGAACTGTACTAAATAAAGAAAAACTAAAGAAATGGATTGAGTATGCAAAAATAAACAAATCGATTATTTTATATGATTCTGCCTATGAAGCTTTTATTACGCAAGAGGATATTCCACATAGTATTTATGAAATAGATGGTGCAAAAGATGTAGCAATAGAATTTAGAAGTTTTTCAAAAACAGCCGGATTTACTGGTATAAGATGCGCATATACCGTAGTACCAAAGCAGTTAAAGGGATATACAAATAAAAAAGAAGAAATTTCTATTAACCAGCTATGGAACAGAAGACAATGCACTAAGTTCAATGGAGTATCATATATAACGCAAAGGGGAGCTGAAGCTGTTTATTCAGAAGAAGGTAAAAAACAAATTAGAGATAATATTGCATATTATAAGGAAAATGCAAAAATCATCACAGAAGGATTAAAAACAGCAGGTTTTAATGTATACGGAGGAATAAATGCACCATATATTTGGCTTAAAGTACCAAATGAGATGAAATCATGGAAATTTTTTGATAAGTTACTAAATAAGACTGGTGTTGTTGGTACACCCGGAGTTGGTTTTGGACCAAGCGGAGAAGGGTATTTTAGACTTACAGCCTTTGGAGATAGAGAAAATATAGAAGAAGCAATAGATAGAATAATAAACATGTAAAAAAAGCTTGCATTTTACTGGAAAAAATGTTAAAATGAACATGTTGAAAAATAAAATCCTTTTACTTAGTTCTAGGAAAAGTTATTTAGCACGCTATAACTCAGTTTAAGGTGAAAAAAATTAGGAGGTGCAAACGAAATGACAAAGGAAAGAAAACAAGAAATCATTAATACTTATAAAAGAGATGAAAAAGATACTGGTTCACCAGAAGTTCAAATAGCTCTTTTAACAGAAAGAATTAATGAATTAACAGAACACTTAAAAGTTCATAAGAAAGATAACCATTCAAGAAGAGGTCTTCTAAAAATGGTTGGTTCAAGAAGAAACTTATTAAACTATTTAGGTAAAAAAGATGTTCAAAGATATAGAGATATCGTAGAAAAATTAGGATTAAGAAAATAAAAAACAATTAGGACGTTTGGCTCTTTTTGGTGGCAAAACGTCCGTTTTTTCTAAAGATAAATGTCGATTTTTTAGAAAAAATTTCTAAAATTAAGAAATAAGAATTGTGAAACAATAATAGTGTGGTAAAAATGCTGGAATTAGTATGTAGCTTGGATGAAGTTTTTTAAAAACAAAATAAATATCTAAAAATAAAAAATTTCGTCGAGGTTACCGCTAATTTCTAGTATTAAATAAAAAATAAAGGAGAGATATTTTATGTTTAAAAAGTATACTACAAAATTAGCAGGAAGAGATTTAAGTATTGAAACAGGTAAAATTGCAGGATTAGCTAATGGAAGTGTAATGGTAAGATATGGAGATACTGTTGTTATGGTAAATGTAACAGCATCAAAGGAACCAAGAGAAGGAATAGATTTTTTCCCACTTTCAGTAGATTATGAAGAAAAATTATATGCAGTAGGAAAAATACCGGGAAGCTTTCTAAAAAGAGAAGGAAAGCCAGCTGATAAAGCTATTTTAACATCAAGAGCAATTGATAGACCATTAAGACCATTATTTCCAAAAGACTTTAGAAATGATGTATGTGTAGTTGCAACTGTTTTATCAGTAGAACAAGATAATTCACCAGAAGTTTGCAGCATGATTGGAGCATCTTGCGCTCTTTCAATATCAGATATACCATTTGGAGGTCCGACGGCTGCAGTTAATGTTGGATATGTAGATAATAAAATTGTAATAAATCCTACAGTAGAACAAAGAGAAAAAAGCAGATTAACCCTAACAGTGGCAGCCACAGAAGAAAAAATTACAATGATTGAAGCAGGAGCAGATGAAATTCCAAATGATATAATGCTTGAAGCTATAAAAGAAGCACATGTAGAAATTAAGAAAATATGTGAATTTATTTCTAAAATAAAAGAAGAAATAGGAAAACCTAAATTTGAATATTTTTCATTTGCAGTTGATCAAGATGTATATAAAGAAATTGAAGACAACTTTAAAGATAGAATGTATAAAGATGTACAAGCAACAGATAAAGAAGTAAGAGATGAAAATATCTCTAAATTATCAGAAGATATAGTAGAATATTTTACCAATAAATATGGAGAAGAATTTATAGAAGAGAAAAAACGTCATATTGCAGATAGTATTCATGATTTAGAAAAAAAATGTGTTAGAGAAATGATATTTAATGAACATAAAAGACCAGATGGCAGAGGCCTTACAGATTTAAGACCACTTTCATGTGAAGTTGGGGTTTTACCAAGAGTTCATGGTAGTGCAATTTTCACAAGAGGACAAACTCAAGTTATGTCTATTGCTACACTAGGAATGAAAAGTGAAGAACAAATGCTAGACGGAATAGATGAAGAAGAAAGTAAAAGATATATGCACCATTATAATTTCCCAGCTTATAGTGTAGGAGAAGCAAGACCATCAAGAGGACCTGGAAGAAGAGAAATAGGACATGGTGCTTTAGCCGAAAAAGCTTTAGTTCCAGTACTTCCATCAGAAGAAGAATTTCCATATTCTATAAGAGTTGTATCAGAAGTATTATCATCTAATGGTTCAACATCACAAGCAAGTATCTGTGGTAGTACATTAGCTTTAATGGATGCGGGAGTTCCAATTAAAAAGCCTGTTGCAGGAATTTCAACAGGACTTGTAACAAGCAAAGAAAATCCAAATGAGTATGTAATGCTTACAGATATTCAAGGAATAGAAGACTTCTTTGGAGATATGGATTTTAAAGTTGGCGGAACAAAAGATGGAATAACTGCAATACAAGTTGACATTAAAATTGATGGACTAACATATGATATAATAAAAGAAGCATTTGAAAAAACAAAAGTTGCAAGAGATTATATATTAGATGAAGTAATGCTAAAACAAATTGCAAAACCAAGAGCAGAAATTTCAAAATATGCTCCAAGAATTATTACAACAAAAATTGATGTAGATAAAATTAGAGATGTAATAGGTCCTGGTGGAAAGATGATTAATAAAATAATTGCAGAAACAGGCGTAAAAATTGATATTGAAGAAGATGGAAGAGTATGCATTTATTCTACTGATACTAAAAACGGAGAAGAAGCGCTAAAAATGATAAAAGACATTGTAAGAGAAATAGAGGTAGGACGGAATATATGACGGTACAGTTACTAGAATTATGAATTTTGGAGCATTTGTAGATTTAGGATCAGGCAAAGAAGGACTATTACACATATCGAAAATATCTAGTAAGAGAGTAGAAAAAGTTGAAGATGTATTAAGCATTGGAGATGAAGTAACTGTAAAGGTTACTGAAATTGACAATCAAGGAAGAATAAATTTGAGCATGAAAGACCTAGAAGCAAACATTGAAAAAAAAGAAGAAAAATCAGAAAATTAGTCAAAAAAGTTGCAAAAACAAAAAATAATAGTATAATAATTAATAGAGATTATATTTAATAATGTAAAACATTATTAAAAGGAGAGAAAAAAATGGAATATTTATATGTTTTACAACAGGCATTAGTCTGGATAGTTACAATATATTGGTTATATCAATTAGTTGTAAGTTTATGTTCTTTAGTAAAATTAAAGGATAAGCCCATTATTGAAGACAAGCAAAACCGTTTTATGGCAATAATACCAGCTCATAACGAAGAAAAGGTAGTGGAAAACCTAATTGCAAGCCTAAAAAGGCAAAATTATCCAAAAGAATTATATGACATTTATGTAATTGCAGATAATTGCACAGATAATACAGCTAAGGTAGCAAAAGAAGCGGGAGCTATTGTTTATGAAAGATTTGATGAAGAACATAAAACAAAAGGATATGCTCTTAATTGGTTTTTAAAACAAAAAATCGAAGAAAATGCTCCATATGATGCATTTTGCATTTTTGATGCTGACAATATTGTAGATGAAAACTTTATAAAGAATATGAATAAGAAACTTTGCCAAGGAGAAGAAGTAGTTCAAGGATACAGAGATATAAAAAATCCAACAGATAGTTGGATTACAGCTGGATATGCGATATTCTATTGGACAATGAACCGTTTTTACCATTTGGCAAGATATAATTTAGGATTATCACCATTAATAAATGGAACAGGTTTTATGGTCAAATTTGATATAATAAAACCTACAGGATGGGATACAAATACATTAACAGAAGATATTGAATTTTCATTAAAAACTATTATTTCTGGTAAAAAACTTGGATGGGCTACAGATGCAATTGTATATGATGAACAACCAGTTGGGTTTAAACAATCATGGTCACAAAGATCAAGGTGGACAGTTGGACATATACAATGTTTAAAGGAATATACAATTCCACTTGCAGTGGCTGTAAAAGAACATAAAACATTAATGAACTTTGATGGTCTTTTATATATGATAGGAAGTATTCCTATGTTCGTATTAACAATTATACTGTTAATATTAAACTTTGTAATGTATTTCGCTAATGGAATGTCAACATTGGATTTATTTATAAACTGTTTAAGATATTTATTACCAACATTCTTATTACCAATTATAACTGCAATTATGATTATGATTTTAGATAAAAAGCCTATAAGACCAATGCTAAAAGGATTGGCATTATATCCACTATTCTTGGGCTCATGGTTACTAATTAACTTTAAATGTTTATTTAAGAAACAAACAAAATGGGAAAAAATTGAGCATGTTAGAGATATAAAAATAAATGAAGTAAGTTAAATAAAAAATGAAAAAGCTAAGTTAAGAATATAAAAGTTTTTACTTAGCTTTTTACAATGCAAAAATATTATAAAGTGTTAAGCAGAGTAATTATTGCAAAAATTAATTGACAGAAAATGAATGGTTTGGAAGATATTTATTTTAGAAAAATGGAGAAAAATTATCGAAAATGTTGAAACAGATAAATTAATATGTTAAAATCTATTTTAGAAGAAAATTAGATGAAACAAAAGAAAAAGGAGAAAAGTGAAATGAATTTACAAATTGAAACTATCAATGCAAGAGCCTTAACAATAATATTCTATGTTTTAAAATGTTCAAAAACTGGCAATTCTTTTTCTAATGCAAAAAAATATAGAAAAAACAGAAGCTTATAATTAGATATAAGGTTCTGTTTTTAATGTTTAGAAATCTAATTAAGAGAAACAAAAGGAGGAATAAAAATGAAAAGACAAAAGATGATTGCAAGCGTTTTAGTTATAATAATGCTTTCAGCAGCAATTTTAAATATGACTGGAGGAATAGTTAGAGCAAATGATTTTGTTGATGCAACAGAAACTTCAAAAACATCTACAGGCAAAGTTGTAAAATGGAAATACCAGTTAGATGAGAATAAAAATATTGTAAATTTGATTTGTACTAATACAACAACAGAACTTTCAGGTTCATTAACAATACCTGCAACTATTGATGGTCATAAGGTAATCAAATTAGTTAAATTAGTTGATGGGGGTATTTTGACAAATGGTACATTTGAAGGTTTTACAGGATTAACACAAGTAAAAATTTCGGAGGGAATAACTACAATAGGAAGTGACGCGTTTAGAGGATGCTCAGGCTTAACAAGTGTAACAATACCAAATACAGTAACTTCAATAGGAGATTATGCGTTTCGTGATTGTGCAGGACTAAAAAGCATAACCTTGCCAGAAAATTTAACAGAAATTTCAAGTAGTATGTTTATGTATTGCTCTAAATTAACTGAAATAAAAATACCTGAAAATGTTACAACAATAAGAGATGAAGCATTTTATTGTTGTGAAAGTTTAGAAAAGATACTAATTCCACAAAATGTTGCAACAATAGGGAAAAATGTATTCTTATACTGTTCAAAAAATTTAACAATTTATGGAGCTAAGGGCTCAAAAGCAGAAGAATTTGCTACAGAAAATAATATTAAATTTGATACTATAGAAAACTATAGCAAGGGAACAGGAGCAGATATAACAGCACCTGTTGTAAGTTCAATATCTGTAACAAATGTAAGTGATTTTTATAGTAATGACACACAAGATTATAGAGTACCAAGTAATTACAAAATGAATATACAAGTTGAATTCAATGAAAATTTAAAAGGAGATAAAGCTCCAACTTTAACAATAAAAATAGGAGATGGTAAAGAAATTTCTTTAACAAGTACGTCTCTTTCAGGAAAAAGAGCATTATATGAATATACAACAACTTCATCAGATTTAGGAACAGTAAAGGCAGTAAAACTTGAAGGTGGAAATTTAACAGATGAAGCAGGCAATGCAGTTGAATTGAGTGTAAAAGATATAAATGATTCTAAAATTTATGTTGATAACCAAAAAAGCAACACAGAAAATGATGATAAAAATAAAAATAATACTAATATACCATCAGATGCAGTAAAATATAATGGTCATTATTATTATATTTACGAAGATGTATTAACATGGGAAGAAGCAAAAAAATATTGCGAATCTAAAGGTGGACATTTGGTAACTATTACTTCTAAAGAAGAACAAGAATTTATTGAAAAATATATAAATGATAAAGGATATGGAAAAGTTAGATTCTGGATAGGTGCAACAGATAAAGAAAAAGAAGGAGAATGGAAATGGGTTACAGGTGAACCATTTGAATATTCTAATTGGGGAGAAAAAGTTCCTGATAATAATTTAGACAATCAGGATTTTGCTCTTATATGTAATTATGAAAATAATACATACGGAATAAAGAAAGGTCAATGGGATGATATTGATAATGAGAGTATTTCAGACGTAAAAACATACTTTATATGTGAATTTGACAATTATTCACAAGATAATAAAAATCAAGAATCAAATAAGTTACCAGAAACTAGTGATAATACAACAGCAACAGGTAGAATTCCACAGACTGGACAAAATTTAATAATTGGCGGTGTAATATTTGCTATAGCAATATTTGCAATAGTTCAATTCAAAATAAATAAAAAATATAAAGATATAAAATAATAAAAATGTATAGATAATAGCTTGAGAGGATAAAAATTCTTCTCAAGCTGTTACTATTTAGTAGACATTTTTTTTTAGCAATGATATAATACCTTAAGTTAAAACAAAAATATAAGGATGGTAAAAATGAAAGTAGAAAAGAAAGATATTATACATATAATAATTATTGTATTAGGAATTATATTTGTATCAATTCCTGTATTTCATGGAAATTTATGGTTCGATGAAAGTTATTCTGTTGGAATTGCAAACCATGGTTTTAAGGAAATATGGACAATTGGTGGAAACGATGTACATCCCGTGTTATATTATTGGGTTTTACATATTATAAATATAATATTTGGAAATAAAATTATAGCATATAGACTTTTTTCATTATTATGTATCGCAATACTTGGCATACTTGGATATACACATATACGAAAAGATTTTGGAAAAGAAACAGGAATATTGTTTTCATTTTTTGCATACTTTTTCCCTACGAATGTAGTTTATGCAGGAGAGATAAGAATGTATACTTTTGCAATGCTATTAGTAACATTAATGGGGATTTATGCATATAGAAATTATAAACAAAGAGAAAAAATAAATATTAAAAATTGGGTATTATTTGGAATATTTAGTTTGGCTTCAGCTTATACCCATTATTATGGCTTAATGGCTGCAGGTATTATAAATTTAATGTTATTTATAAGTTTTATTATAGAGTCAATAAAAACTAAAAAAATAACATATAATTTAAAAATGTTTTTAAGTATTGCTATAATACAAGTAGCTTTATATATTCCATGGCTATTATATTTATTACTTCAAGTAAATCAAGTATCTGGAGGATTTTGGATAGGAATAAAGTTCCCAGATACATTAATTGAATTCTTTACATTCCAATTTACTGGAAATTTAGGAGGAACATTATACATAAGCAAAATATGGGCAATACTTTTTGGATTAGTTATGTGTGCCTATATGATATTTATTTTTGCAAAAAATAAAAAAGAAGAAGAATTAAAACCTGGAAAACTTGCAATAATAGTTTGGCTATTAGTAGCATTAGGTGCTTGCATAGTGTCACTAGTTATTTGGAGACCAATTATTTATGCAAGGTACATGTTTTGTATTGGAGGTTTATTTATATTTTTCTTTGCCAATACCATGGTTAAAAGAGGAAATAAAAATATAAATATTATAATTTGTTGTATTTGTGTTTTAATATCAAGTATTGTTCTAGTTAAAATAGCAAAAGAAAATTATGCAAGAAGTAACTATGAACTATTAAATTATCTTTCTGAAAATATGAAGGAAACAGATGCAATTTTACATGAAAATCAATTTAGTGGATTTGTTGTTTCAGCAAATTATCCGAAAGTTAAAGAATATTTTTGGAATAAAGAAAAATGGAATGTGGAAAAGGCTTATAAAGCATTTGGAAAAGATATGGAAACAATTTATGATTTAGATGCTATACAAAATTATAAGGGAAGATTATGGGTTATAAATACTGTGAATTATGATATTTTAGATGAAGTAAAGAAGAAATATGAAATAGAAATTTTAGATCAAAAAGAATTTAAAACAGAATATAGAGGATATCAATATACTTTTACTTTAATAGACAAAAAATAAAATTTAAGCAAAAGTTTTTTAGAGGAGAGAAAAAATAAATGAATAAAATTAGAGTTTTAGCATTTGTTGGACCATCTGGTACAGGAAAAAGTTATAGAGCACAGATGGTCGCAAGTGAAAATGACATAAGATTTATTATTGATGATGGATTATTAATAAAAGATAATGAAGTTATAGCAGGTAGCTCTGCAAAAAAAGCTCCTACTAAAATTGAAACAGTAAAACATGCGTTATTTTTAAAAGAAAAAGAAAAAAATGAAATAATAGAAACTATAAAGAAGTATAAGCCAGAAGGAATATTAATTTTAGGCACGTCAGATGGTATGGTAGAGAAAATTGCACAAAATTTAGCACTTCCCAATATAGAGAAAACGATATACATAAGTGATGTTGCAACAGAAGAAGAAATGGAAAAAGCAAGAAGGATTCGTGTAACAGAAGGAAAACACGTTATTCCAGTTCCGACTTTTGAAATAAAAAAGGATTTCTCTGGTTATATGCTCGACCCTCTTCAAATATTTAAAACAAAAGGAAAGGGAAAAGATCCGTATATTTCAGAAAAATCAATAATCAGGCCAACTTTTAGTTATTTAGGAAATTTTACAATATCAGACAATGTATTTAAACAGATTACACAACATATTGCTCTTCGTAATAATTCAATTTATAGAATTTCAAAAATAAGAGTACAAAAACGCGAAGAAGGACCAGAAATTTATTTAGAAGTAATTTTAAATTATGGCTCTAACATTATAGATGAATTACAAAATTTTAAAGTAAAACTGAAAAAAGAAATAGAAAGATTAACTAGTATGAATGTTCAAAAGATAGAGATATTAGCAAAAGGCTTAAATGTTATAAATAATGATATAAAAAAATAATTTTAAAAAATAAGGAGGAGCAAATGGCCTTTATAGTAGCAATTGATGGACCTGCCGGAAGTGGAAAGGGGACTATTACAAAAAAATTAGCCCAAAAATTAAAATTAAATAATATTGATACAGGAGCAATGTATCGTTCTGTTACATTAGAAGTTCTAAATAAAAATATCAATTTAAACGATTCTAAACAAATAAATGAAATGCTAAACACAATAAACATAGAAATAAATGAAACAAATAAAAAACAAATTGTGTTATTAAATGGTGAAGATGTATCAGAAAAAATAAGAAGCAATGAAGTAACTAAAATGGTATCACAAGTTTCAGCCATTAAAGACGTACGAAAAAAACTTGTGGAAATGCAAAGAAAAATTGGAACAAAACAAGACATTATTATGGAGGGAAGAGACATTACAACTGTTGTATTTCCTAATGCAGATGTAAAAATTTATTTAGATGCAGATGTAGAAGAAAGAGCAAGACGAAGATATAAACAAAATCAAGAAAAACATATAGAATGTAGTTATGAAGAAGTTTTAAAACAAATGCAAATAAGAGATGAAAATGATAAGAATAAAGAATATGGAGCTTTAAAAATAGCAAATGATGCAATTGTGATAGATGCAACTAATATGTCAATAAATGAGGTAACATCTAAGATTCAAAATATAATAAAGAGAAAGCAAAAAGAAATAAAAATCAAAGAAAAAATTTATTATGAGAGACCTGAAACAGCCAGGAAAAAAATAGTAAGAACAATTTTAAAATCAACCGTATATTTTTTATATAGGATTGTTTATCGCGTTCAAGAAATTGGCGAAAAAGATATTAAAAATGATGAAAGTTATATTATTTGTGCTAATCATTTAAATTATCTTGATGCTGCAGCAGTTGTTGTATGCAATAAAAGAAATATCCGTTTCGTATGTAAAGATGATATGTTTAAAAAGCCAGTAATAAGCTGGGCATTACACATAGTAGATGCAATACCAATTAATAGAGAAAAGCAAGATATAGAGGCAATGAAGAGGTCTATTAAAGCGTTAAAGAATAAGGAATTACTTGGAATTTTTCCGGAAGGAACAAGAAAAGGAATGGCTAAAAATCTTAAAGCAAAAAATGGAGCAGCTTTTATGGCTTTAAGAAGTAAAGTAAAAGTAATTCCGGTTGGAATTCAAGGTTCTTTTAAACCTTTTACAAAGGTCTATCTAAATTATGGAAAACCATTAGACTTTAGTATGTACTATGGACAGGAAAAAAATAAAGAAGTATTAGAAAAAGTTACAAAAGAGATCATGGACAACATAATTATGTTGACAAATCAGAAAAAATAATATATAATAAAAAACCGTTAAGGTGGTAGATTATGGGAAATTATAATGATAATATAACGTTTGAAGAATTTATAAATAATTCATTAAAAGAAATGAAGGAAGGACAAACTGTAACTGGTAAAATTATCAGTATTACTGCAAATGGCGAAATTTTTGTAGATATAGGTTATAAGGCCGATGGAATTATAACCAAAGAGGAATTTTCATATGATGAAAATGTAAATCCAGCAAATGAATTTAAGCCAGGAGATAGAATTACTGCTGATATTTTAAAAATGAATGATGGTATGGGTAATATACTTCTTTCATATAAAAGAGCAAAATTAAGAATAAATAAAAAAGAATTTGAAAGTAAAGTAAATCATAAATGTATTTTTACAGATAAGGTGGCAGAAGCAAATGAGAGTGGCTTTATTGTAAATTATAATGGAATTAGAATTTTTATTCCGTTGTCATTATCTGGAATTACAAGAGAGGAAAATATACAAGATTATATTGGAAAAGAAGTAAGATTTAGAGTAATTGAATATAATGATAAAACACATAAAATCATTGGTTCAATTAAAGACGTAATAGAAGAAGAAAAAGAAAAGAAGTTAAAAGAGTTCTGGGATAATGTAAAAGAAGGAAAAAGCTACAAAGGAACAGTAACCAGTATTAGTACATATGGAGCTTTTGTTGATGTAGATGGAGTTCAAGGACTTCTTCATGTTTCTGAAATGGCATGGGGGAGAAATCAGAAACCAGAAGATATATTAAAAGTCGGACAAGAAATCGAAGTAAAAATAAAAAATGCAGATAGGGAAAATAAAAGACTATTATTAATTTATGGTAAAAAGGGTCCAAATCCGTGGGAAAAAGCAGAGGAAAGATATCATATCGGTGATGTTGTAACTGTCAAAGTAGTCAAATTAATGAACTTTGGAGCTTTTGTTCAACTTGAAAAAGGAATCGAAGGCTTGGTTCATATTTCTCAAATTTGCGAAAGAAAAATAGCAAAACCAGAAGAAGAATTAAAAGTTGGACAAAAAGTAAATGCGAAAATTATAGAATTTGATAAAGAAAATAAGAGAATTGAACTTTCGATTAGAGATTTAGAAGGAACAAGTAACGAGTATAAAGAAGAAAATTAAAATAGAATAGGGGAAAAGAAAATGAATAATGATAAAATAAGAAATATTGCAATTATTGCACACGTTGATCATGGAAAAACAACTTTGGTTGACGCACTTCTAAGACAAAGTCATGTATTTAGAGAAAATGAACAAGTATCAGAAAGAATAATGGATTCAGGAGATATTGAAAAAGAAAGAGGTATTACAATTCTTTCTAAAAATACTTCAGTTATGTATAATGATGTAAAAATAAACATTGTTGATACACCAGGACATGCTGATTTTGGAGGAGAAGTTGAACGTGTTTTAAAAATGGTAGATGGTGTTTTACTATTAGTAGATGCTTTTGAAGGACCAATGCCTCAAACAAGAGAAGTATTAAAGAAATCTTTAGCATTAAACCTAAAACCAATTGTTGTAATTAATAAAATAGATCGTCCAGGAGCTAATCCTCTAAAAGTTGAAGATCAAGTTCTAGAACTATTTATAGAGCTTAATGCAAATGATGAGCAATTAGATTTTCCTGTTATTTATGCGTCAGCTAAAAATGGAATTGCTAAAATGAAATTAGAAGATGAAACAGATAATGTTCATTGTATTTTCGACACAATTATTGAACATATTGATCCACCAAAATGCGATATGGATGGAGATATGCAAATGCTTGTATCAAATATAGATTATGATGAATATTTAGGAAGAATTGCTGTTGGTAGAGTTGAAAGAGGAACTATTAAAGTTGGAATGCCAATTGCAATATGCAAAGCAGATAAAACAGGTCAAGGAAAAGTCGCAAAATTATTTACATATATGGGACTAAAAAGAGTAGAAGTTGAAGAAGCAAAAGCAGGAGATATTGTTGCTTTATCTGGTATTCCAGATATTAATATTGGTGACACAATTTGTGATTTAAATAATCCAGAAAAAATTCCTTTTGTAGATATTGATGAACCAACTGTTTCTATGACATTTAGTGTTAACAATGGACCTTTAGCAGGAAAAGAAGGAGAATTTGTAACATCAAGACATATTCGTGATAGATTATTAAAAGAATTAGAAAGAAATGTTAGTCTTCGTGTAAAAGAAACTGATTCAGCAGATAGCTTTGAAGTTTGTGGACGTGGAGAATTACATCTTTCTGTATTAATCGAAACAATGAGAAGAGAAGGTTTTGAACTTTTAGTATCACGTCCAAAGGTTATTTTTAAAGAAATTGATGGAGTGAAATGTGAACCAATTGAAAAATTAGTTGTAAATGTTCCAGACGAATCAATTGGAACAGTTATTGAAAAACTTGGAAGAAGAAAAGCAGAAATGCTTAATATGGAACCAGCAGAAGCAGGACATACAAAAGTTGAATTTAAAATTCCTGCAAGAGGTTTAATTGGATATAGAACAGAATTCCTAACAGATACAAAAGGAACAGGAACAATGAACAGTATTTTTGACTGCTACGAAGCCTATAAAGGAGAAATATCATCTAGAACTAGAGGAGTTTTAGTTGCATTTGAAGCTGGAACATCTGTAACTTATGGATTATATAATGCTCAAGAAAGAGGAGAACTAATGATAGGACCAGGTGTAGAAGTATATGAGGGAATGATTGTTGGAATAAACTCTAGAAATGAAGATATAGCAATTAATGTATGCAAAGAAAAGCACTTAACAAATACAAGAGCATCAGGTTCAGATGATGCATTAAGATTAGTTCCACCATTACAAATGTCACTTGAAAAAGCAATTGAATTTATTGCAGAAGATGAACTTGTAGAAGTAACACCTAAAAACATTAGGTTAAGAAAGAAAATATTAGATACAAAAACAAGAGAAAGACAAGCAAGAAGAGGATAATTCTTTTGCAAGGGGGGTTGATTTAATATGGCTAAAAGGGATTACAATAGCGCAGGGTACTATGAACCAAGCCCTGCAAATAGAAGACGTGAGTACTTAGAATATAGTTTTAATTCAATTGATAGAGATTTGAAGGAAAAAACTCCAGTAAAACTAGGGGTAAAACAAACTATAATAAATGCCTATAAGGAAAATGGAAAAAATGGAGCAATGCTTGCTTTAACAATATTAAATAAAAAAATTGGCACAAAAGCTTTTTCATGGGAACAGGTACTTGTATGGATTAATGAATATGAAAGAAATAATAAAGGAAATGATAGAGATGATAGATAAAATAAAAGAAAAAGCTTTGGCAGAGCATATTCCAATAATAATGGATGATACATTAGAAGTAATTGCAAAATATCTAGAAGAAATAAAACCAAAAAGAATATTGGAAATAGGTACTGCAGTTGGGTATTCTGCTATTTGCTTTTCAAAGTATTTATCTAATGAAGGTAGAATAGATACGATAGAGCGTGATGAAGAAAGAATAAAAGAAGCAAAAGAAAATATAAAGCAAATGAATTTAGAAAAAAAAATACATCTTTATGAAGGCGATGCAGTAGAGATTTTACCATCACTAAATGAGAAATATAATGTTGTATTTATTGATGCAGCAAAAGGTAAATATCCATTCTTTTTAAGCCAAGCTATTAGATTATTAGACGAAAATGGAATTATTATTGCAGATAATATATTATATAAAGGATATGTAATGAGTGACTATAATAAACATAAACAAAGAACTGCAGTAAGAAATTTAAGAGAATATATTAAAGAAACTACAGAAAATCCAAATTTTATAACAGAAATATTAGAAGTTGGAGATGGTCTTGCAATTAGCAAGAAAAAATAATTATATAATCTATTAATACAAAAACTTATATTTTATATAAGTTTTTGTTGCTATTTTTATGTTTTTAGCCTGAAAGTATTGACAAATTGCTAAAAATAGTGTAAAGTATATTAGCATTACAAAAAACGAAAGGAAGAATTTTAATGGAGAAAAATGTCAAAGTAAGTATACTTTGTCAGATCTATGGAAAATTATTAACCAAAAAGCAATTTGAAATAATAACAGATTACTATGATAATGATTTATCTTTATCTGAAATTGCAGAGAATAATCAAATTACAAGGCAAGCAGTAAGAGATATAATAAAAAAATCAGAAAAAAAATTGTATGAATTAGAAGAAGAACTTTCGTTTATGGAAAAACAAATAAATTACGAAAAAAAGATTAATTGTATAATAGAAAAGATTGCACAAATTCAAAAAGAAGAAATAAATTTGAAAAACAAAGAAAATTTAGAGAAAATAAAAGAAGAATTAAAAAGTTTGGTATAAATAATAAATAGCAAGGAGGCTAAAAGAACATGGCTTTTGAAAGTATATCATCAAAACTTCAGGAAATAACACGTAAACTAAAAGGAAAAGCAAGAATTACAGAAACTGATTTAAAAGAAATGTTAAGAGAAGTAAAACTTGCACTATTAGAAGCAGATGTTAATTATAAAATCGTAAAAGAATTTATTAATACAATACAAGAAAAAGCATTAGGTCAAGATGTTTTAAAATCTTTAACTCCAGGTCAACAAGTAATTAAAATAGTAAAAGATGAACTAGTTGAACTTTTAGGAGGAACAGATAGTAAAATTAATTTTGCACCAAATCCTCCTACAGTTATAATGTTAGTTGGTTTGCAAGGTAGTGGTAAAACAACCACAGCAGGAAAACTTGCAAATATAATAAGAAAACAAGGAAAAAAACCTTTACTTGTTGCATGTGATGTTTATAGACCAGCAGCTATTAAACAATTACAAGTTGTTGGTGCACAACTTAACATTCCGGTATATTCAAATGAATCAACAAAAAATGTAGTTCAAATTGCAAAGCAAGCAATAAATACTGCAATTAGCAAATTAAATGATGTAGTTATTTTAGATACTGCAGGTAGACTTCAAATTGATGAAGAATTAATGAATGAATTGAAAAATTTAAAACAAAGTGTAAAACCACATGAAATCCTACTTGTAGTAGATTCGATGATAGGTCAAGAAGCTGTAAACATAGCATCAACATTTAATGAAGAACTTGGAATAGATGGAATTGTACTTACAAAATTAGACGGTGATACTCGTGGTGGTGCAGCACTATCTGTAAAAAAAGTTACAAATAGACCTATAAAATATGCTGCAACCGGAGAAAAACTAAGTGATATTGAAGAGTTTCATCCAGAAAGAATGGCATCAAGAATATTAGGAATGGGAGATGTTCTTTCTATAATAGAAAAAGCAGAAGAAGCATTTGATGAAGAAGAAGCTATAAAAATTGAAAAGCAGCTTAAGAAAAAAGAATTTGACTTAGATGATTATTTAGTACAATTAAAACAAATAAAGAAAATGGGCTCTTTTTCATCTATTTTAAAAATGATACCAGGAATGAACCAAATAAAAGACTTAAAAGTTGATGATAAAGAATTTGTCAGAATAGAAGCAATTATATATTCAATGACAAAAAAAGAAAGAAAAAATCCTAAAATATTGAATGCAAGTAGAAGAAAAAGAATTGCACAAGGTAGTGGAACAACAGTACAACAAATAAATAAATTTATGGATTCCTTTGAAATGACACAAAAAATGATGAAAAAGATGCAAGACGGAAAAGGAATGAAAAAAATGATGAAGAATTTTAAAGGATTGGATGCAAATAATCTAAATAATTTAAAATTTTAAAATAGTTATTAATTTTAAAAATATATAAATGCATTTGTGGGAGGTGAAAAAAATGGTAAAAATCAGATTACAAAGACAAGGTGCAAAAAAAGCTCCATTCTATCATATTGTAGTTGCAGATTCAAGATGTCCAAGAGATGGTAAAATTATAGAAAAAATTGGAACATATAATCCAATGACAGAACCATCTATAATAGTTCTTGATCAAGAAAAAGTAGCTACATGGATTAAAAATGGTGCAAAACCAACAGATACTGTTAAAGCACTAATTGAAAAAGCTGCAAAAAAATAATAAATCTTTGCATTAAAAACACCTTAGAAAGAGGAAAAAAGAAAATGAAAGAATTTTTAGAAGCAATTATTGTAAACCTTGTAAATGATAAGGGTTCCATAGTTATTACAGAAGAACAAAAAGAAAATTTAGTAGAATATAAAGTTAAAGTTGCAAGTGATGATATGGGAAAAGTAATAGGTAAGCAAGGGAAAACAGCAAATGCAATTAGAACATTAATTAAATCATTAGCTGGAGCTCAAAATAAAAAAGTTAATATAGAATTTGTAGATTAAGAGGAAAATGTATGCAAGAATATTTAGAAGTAGGTCAAATTGTAAATACATTTGGAGTTAAAGGTTTCGTAAAAGTAAATCCATTTACAGATGACATAAGAAGGTTTGAAAAATTAAAAAAAGTATATATTTGCAAAAATAAACAAATGCATGAGGTGGAAATAGAAGAAGTAAAGTATCATAAAAATATGGTATTACTTAAATTCAAAGGAATTGACGATATGACTAGTGCTGAAAAACAAAAGGGCACATATCTAAAAATTCACAGAAAAGATGCTATTTCATTACCAAAGGATACATACTTTATTGCAGATTTAATAGGTCTTCGGAGTATATACTGATGATGGAGTATTTCTTGGAAAGCTAGATGATATTTACAATAATGGTAGTACAGATATTTATGTTGTAAAAAATGAACTTGGAAAGCAAATTTTATTACCAGCTATTAAAGAAGTTCTAAAAGACATTAACTTAGAACAAGAAAAAATAATCGTTCATTTATTGAAGGGTTTAGTATAAAATCATTAGGAGGAAATTATGAAATTTGATGTGCTAACACTGTTTCCAGAAATGTTTAATGCGTTAAAGCAAAGCATTATTGGAAGGGCAGAGGAAAATAATCTTATTCATATTAATATTGTTAATATGAGAGATTTTTCAAAAGATAAGCATAAAAAAGTTGATGATACTCCTTATGGTGGTGGTGCCGGAATGGTTATTAAACCAGACATTGTATATGACAGCTATAATTCTGTAAAAGAAGAAAAAGCGAAGGTTATATATTTATCACCACAAGGAAATATACTAAATCAAAGAAAAGTTGAGGCTTTAAGTAAAGAAGAACATTTAATTTTACTATGTGGACATTATGAGGGAATTGACCAAAGAGTATTAGATGAAATTGTGGATGAAGAAATTTCGATTGGCGATTATGTATTAACAGGTGGAGAAATTCCAGCAATGGTATTAATCGATTCTGTTAGCAGATATATTGATGGGGTATTAGATAAAGAATCTATAAAAGAAGAATCTTTTACAAATAATTTACTAGAATATCCGCAATATACAAGACCAGAAAGTTTCTTGAACAAGCAAGTTCCAGATGTCTTACTTTCAGGTCATCATGAAAATATCCGAAAATGGAGAAGAAAAGAATCTTTAGTAAACACATATAAGAAAAGGCCAGAACTTTTAGAAAAAGTAGAATTATCAAAAGAAGATAAAAAAATATTAGAAGAAATAAAAGGTAAATAAGAGCCTGAATGAAGAAATCTTATAAAATAAAAAAAGGAGGACAATATCGATGGATATCATAAAATCAATAGAACATGAACAATTGAAAAATAAGATACCTGTCCTTAAAGTTGGTGATACAGTAAAAGTACATCAAAGAATTAAGGAAGGAAATAGAGAGAGAATCCAAGTATTTGAAGGAATTATAATCAAAAAACAAGGTGGCGGACTTAACGCTACATTTACAGTAAGAAGAGTAGCATATGGTGTAGGAGTTGAAAAAACATTCTTAGTACACTCACCAATGATGGAGAAAGTAGAACTTGTAAGAGTTGGTAAGGCAAGACGTGCTAAACTATATTACTTAAGAGATAGAGTTGGAAAATCTGCTAAAACTAAGGAAGATATTGGTGCAAGAATTGAAAACAAGGAAATTACATTAAAAGAAGAATTTGTAGAAGAACAACCAGAAGTGGAAACACCAGTAGCAGAAGAAGTTGTAGATGCAGTTAAAGAAGAAAAAGCTGAAGATGCAAAAGACGCAGAATAATTATCGTTAATATAAAAAAATAACTAGAAAATTTATTTTATTAATTTTCTAGTTATTTTTAAGTTTATTAACTACAATATATTCTCATTTGTTTTGCTTATTTTAGCATATTTTTTTAATTTTTCATAAACCAAAGAATTAATACTTCCAGCAGGGAAGTTACCATTTTTATCTTTTTTACCAGCAGGAACGCCAGTTAATATTTCGATACCTTCATCTATCGTTGAAATAGCATATATATGAAATTTCTTATTTTTAACGGCATCGATTACTTCATCAGATAAATTTAAATTTCTAACATTTTGAGTCGGAATAATTACTCCGTGAGAACCATTAAGTCCTCTAAGTTTGCATATTTGGTAAAAACCTTCTATCTTATCATTAACTCCACCAATTGGTTGAATTTCACCTTTTTGATTAACAGAACCAGTAACAGCAATAGATTGGTTAATAGGAATATTTGACAAACTTGATAATATTGCATAAAGTTCTGTACTAGATGCACTGTCTCCATCTACACCATTATATAATTGTTCAAAACAAACACTAGCAGTCAAAGATAATGGGAATTCTTGTGCAAACATTTGACCTAAATATCCACTTAAAATTAAAACACCTTTTGAGTGTGTTGAACCTGAAAGCTCAACTTCACGTTCGATATTTATAATTCCAGATTTTCCAACATAAGTATTGGCTGTAATTTTAGCAGGTTTTCCAAAAGAATAATCTCCTATGGACATAATAGTAAGTCCATTAATTTCACCAACGGAAAAACCAGATGTACTAATTAAAAGAGTATTATCCTTTATCATTTCAACATATTTGGTGTCATATTTCTTTAAACGATTAATTCTTTCTGATAATGCTTTATTAACATATTCAATAGTAACAATTTTAGATTTACCCATTTTTGCCCACGTTGATGATTCAGCAACTATTTCAGCTAAATCATTAAATCTTGTAGATAATTTATTTTGATCATCAGCAAGTTTAGATGAATATTCCATTACTCTTGCTACTGCTTCTTTATCAAGTGGAAGTAAATCTTCTTGTTCACAGACTCCGTGAATAAATCTAGCTAATTTATTCATATTTTCTAAAGTATTTTCAGATGTATCCTCAAATTCTATTTTTATTTTAAAAAGTTTTCTAAAATCAGAGTCAAAAGCAAGTAAAGACTGATACACTGATTCGTTACCGATTAAAATTACCTTAATATTTAAAGGTATAGGTTCAGGTTTTAAAGATACCATTACCATAGAAGAACGTTGATCCATAGTATTTTCGATTAATAATTCTTTCATTCTAAGAGCTTTCTTTAGTGCTTCATAACATATACCATTTGCAACCAGGTCACTTGCTTGAAAAATTATATATCCTCCATTAGCTTTATGAAGTAGTCCTGGTTTTAACATTGTAAAGTCAGTTTTTAAAGAACCATAATAGTTTTCATATTCTAATTTACCAAATATGTTGTGATAAGAATAGTTAGAGTCCATAACAACAGGTGCACCTTCTTGAGTGCTATTATCTATAAATAAATTTACTTGATAATTAAGCCATGGTTTTGGAGATTCTATTTTTGGTCCAACAGCTTGAACTTTATTATCCTGCTTTTCATTTCCTAAGAAAAATTCGATGTTTTTTAAAATATCCTTTTTTATACTCTCAAGAAATTGATTTATTTTTTTATTTCTTTTAAATTTTGATTTTATTAAATTTATATGTGCATTTATTGTAAGAAGAGCTACATTAGATTGCCAATCATTCATCCTTTTTTCAGCATCTCTTTCAATATCTTTTATTTCTGAAATAACATCCATAATATGTTGTTGAACAATTGTGGATTTATCTTCAAAATCTTTTTTGGTTTGCTCATCTAATTTTTCAAATTCTTCTTCTTCAATTGTTTTACCATTTATAACAGGCATCATGTAGATTCCATTTTTGGCTGATTTTACCTGGAATCCATATTTAGCTGATTTTTTATTTAATTTTTCCATTAAAATGTTTCTTTTTTCTTCATATTCTTTTTTTATTAATCCTTTTTCTTTTTCAAAATCATCATTATTAAAAGTATTATTTAAATCAAGTTTAATATCTTTTATAAATTGCTCCATTGTATTTTTAAATTCAATTCCTTGACCAGCAGGCAAAGAAACAGCAATAGGTTCGTTCGGATTATCAAAATTATATATATAACACCAGTCACATGGAGTTTTCTTCTTTTTACTTATATGTGAAAGATAATCCTTTGTATATTTTGTTTTACCAACTCCACTTGGACCTTCAACATACATATTATATCCTCTAGCGTCAACATTTACGCCAAACTCTAAAGCTTTTATTCCTCTATCTTGTCCAATTCCAGTATCAATAGATTCAAGCTCTAAAGTTGTATCGAATTTAAATAAATTAGGGTCACATGTCATTTTTAAATTTTTAAATGATAATTCATTGTTTTTTTTCATTTGTATCCTCCTTAAATTTTTATTTTAGATATAGTGTCATAATTAATGCATCATCTTTATTATCATAATATTTTTTTCTTAATCCAGTTTCTTTAAAGTTAAATTTTTTATAAATATGAATTGCTGTAAGGTTATTTGTGTTAACCTCGAGAGTAATAGAAGACATAAGGTCATCTTTAGCAATTAAAATTAAGTTTTCTAATAAACAAGATGCAATTCCTTGGTTTCGTCTATCTTTTCTTGTAACAATATTCATAATATTTGCTTCGTCAAAAATTTTGGTATAGCCAGCAAAACCAACAATTTCATTGTAATGTTTTGCTATTATGTATTTAGAATTAATATTGGCAATTTCTGCTTCTAATATTCCATAACTCCAGAATTCATCAAAATTTTTAATCAATTCATCTTTAATTTTATTTAAATCATCTGAAGTCATTGGAAAAATTTTTATATTCTTATTCATATTAGATATTATTTTTCTCCATCTAATGCACGCTCAGCTTGTGACTTTCTTAAATATAATGGAGAAAGCTTATCTGATTGTCCATAATCACCTTTTTGAAATTTATCATAAGCAGCCCTGCCAACACTAATGCTACTTTGCATATTTTGATTATCGTTTGCAAAACTTATATTTGTGAGATTTGCACAAATTAAATCATGATACAAAGATGTTGCATCACCAATAAAACGAATTGTTTCATTTTTATACTTATCTAATTTCGAAATAATATTATGAATATTAGCTAAACAGAAATCTTCAATTTTAGTATAGCCACTTTCAGTATGAGAAAATAAAGCAAAGTATACATTTTCATTTTTAGCGTCAATCATACATGCAATTAAACCTAAATCAGATAAATTGTATGCTAAACTTTCTAAAGAACTTACACTGCAAACAGGGATATTAGTTACATCGCAAAAAGCCTTTACAGTTGAAATTCCAATTCTTAATCCTGTGAAAGAACCGAGGACCAACTGAGCAAGCAAGTAAATTCATATCTTTTAGGTTTAAATTACTTTCTTTGAATGCTTCATCAAGTAATGGCATTAATTTTTGAGAATGTGTTTTTTCATCATTATTATGTTTTTCTATAATTAAATTTTTATCTTCTAAAATAGAAACACTGCAGATTCTAGAAGAAGTATCAATCGATAATATTTTCAAAAAATAACCTCTTTTCTATTTTTATAATTTATTAAAATCAAGATAGTTGAAGCGATTGCCATGAGGAATAATAGATAAATTTCTTTCATTTTCATAAATTTCACTTTTGGAAAACTTAATTTCTAGATAATCATTTGGAAGAGCTTCTTTAATAATTTCGCCCCATTCAATTATACAAATACCGTTTAGCAAAGTATTCTTCTCCACCAATTGCATAAAACTCTTCAAAATCAGACAACCTGTAAACATCAAAGTGGTAAATGTTTATAGAATTTGAATTGTATTCATTTACAATTGTAAATGTAGGACTAGATATTTCATTTTCTAAACCGAAATACTTAAGTATGCCTTGAGTAAATTTTGTTTTACCACAACCAAGTTCACCTGATAAAACAATAATATCACCAGATTTTAAGTAAGCAGCAAGCTTTGATGCAAAATCCATTGTGTCGCTTTCACTTTTTGAAACAAAATTATACATATTTTTCCTCTTTTCCTCATAATTTCAATTATTTGTTATTTTATATTAACTTTTGCTATTTGTAAACTATTTTAAGGGAAAAATGTAAAGTTGGTACCTTAAAAAATTTATAATAAAATAACCAAGAATAATGGCAATATTATTTTAATTAAAATTTATTGATAAAAAAAACATGGTATGGTAAAATATTTAAGTAACTAGGAGGAATTAAATGGAAGATAGAAAAAAACATATTAGAAACTTTAGTATTATTGCTCATATTGACCATGGAAAGTCTACGCTTGCAGACCGTTTAATTGAAATGACAGGTGTTTTATCTAAACGTGAGATGGAAAGCCAAGTCTTAGATAATATGGATATAGAACGTGAAAGAGGAATTACAATTAAATCTCAAGCGGTAAGAATGTTATATAAAGCAAAAGATGGACAAGAATATGAATTAAATTTAATAGATACACCAGGACATGTAGATTTTAACTATGAAGTGTCTAGAAGTTTAGCAGCATGTGATGGAGCAATACTTGTAGTAGATAGTAGTCAGGGAGTAGAAGCTCAAACGCTTGCAAATGTATATCTTGCAATTGATAATAATTTGGAGATTTTACCAGTAATTAATAAAATAGATTTACCAAATGCAAGACCAGAAGAAGTTAAAAAGGAAATTGAAGATATTATTGGAATTTATGCAGGAGATGCACCTTGTATATCTGCAAAGTCAGGTTTAAATGTTGACGAAGTACTAGAAAGAATAGTAAAAGATTTACCATGTCCAACTGGAAATGAGAATGATAAACTTAAATGCCTTATATTCGACTCTTTATATGATAATTATAAAGGAGCAATTGCGTATGTTAGAGTAAAAGATGGAAAAGTAAAACCAGGAGATGAAATCTTATTAATGGCATCTAAGAAAGTATTTACTGTAACAGAAGTTGGATATTTTGAACCTGGAACATATGTGCCTTCAAAAGAATTAGAAGCAGGCGAAGTTGGATATATAGCAGCTAGTATAAAGAACTTATCAGATATTAGAGTTGGTGACACTATAACTCTAAAAGATAATCCGGCCGATAATCCACTTCCAGGCTATAAAAAAGTAAATCCAATGGTTTATTGTGGATTATATCCGGTAGACGGAAGTGATTATGAAAATTTAAAAATAGCATTGGAAAAATTAAAGTTAAATGATGCAGCTTTGGAATTTGAACAAGAAACATCTGCGGCGCTTGGATTTGGATTTAGATGTGGATTTTTAGGGCTCCTACATTTAGAAATTATAGAAGAAAGATTAGATAGAGAATTTGATTTAAGTTTAATTACAACTTCACCATCTGTTATTTATAAAGTATATAAAACAGATGGCGAAATAGTAGAACTTTATAATCCATCAGATTTACCAGTTCCAAATGAAATATCATATATAGAAGAACCGTTTGTGCTTGCAGAAATTCTGACACCCAAAGAGTTTGTAGGAAATATAATGGAAATATGCCAAAATAGAAGAGGCATATATATAGATATGAAATATTTAGATGAAAATAGAGTAACACTTATATATGAAATGCCATTAAATGAAATTATCTACGACTTTTTTGATAACTTAAAATCAAAAACAAAGGGATATGCTTCATTTGATTATGAATTTAAGGAATATCGCAGATCTGAACTTGTGAAATTAGATATATGGGTAAATGGAGAAAGTGTAGATGCACTATCATTTATTGTTCATAAAGATAGCAGTTACGAACGAGGAAAAAAGATGGTTGAAAAATTAAAAAATGTAATTCCAAGACAATTATTCAGCATACCGATTCAAGCTGTAATTGGTGGAAAAGTAATTGCAAGAGAAACTATTTCTGCAATGAGAAAAGATGTACTAGCCAAATGCTATGGTGGTGATATTACAAGAAAGAAGAAGCTGTTAGAAAAGCAAAAAAAAGGAAAAAAGAAAATGAGACAAATAGGAAATGTTGATATTCCACAAGAAGCATTTTTATCTGTACTCAAATTAAATGACGATAAATAAAACATGAAAAAGGAGAAATTGCATGAAAAACGAAAAAAATGATGATTTTGTAGATCAAGTAGAAGGAAGAAATGCAGTCATTGGTTTACTAGAATCAGGGAAAAGCATCAATAAAATATTTATTTCAAATGGAGAAAAGCATGGTTCAATTAATAAAATAATTGCTATGGCAAGAGAAAGAAAAGTTCTAATATCAGAAATATCGAAATCAAAGTTAAATCAAATGGCTAAAACACAAAATAACCAGGGAGTTATTGCAATTGTTCCACCATATGAATATTCTAGTGTAGATGAAATATTAGAATATGCAAAAGAAAAGAAAGAGGATCCATTCATTATTATATTAGATGGAATAGAAGATCCACACAATCTTGGAGCAATAATAAGAACAGCAGAAACAGCAGGAGTACATGGAATTATAATTCCAAAAAGAAGAGCAGCATTAGTAAACAGTACTACATGCAAAGTTTCTGCAGGAGCGGTAGAACACATGAAAGTTGCAAGAGTAAATAATTTAACAGAGACTATAAAAGAGTTAAAAGAAAATGGCATATGGGTTTATGGCACTGATTTAGAAACCAATGTGCCATACTATTCTCAAGATCTAACAGGACCAATTGCAATAGTTATTGGAAGTGAAGGATTTGGTATGAGTAGATTAGTAAAAGAAAATTGTGATGCTTTAATAAAAATACCAATGAAAGGAAAAACAACTTCTTTAAATGCATCAGTATCTTGTGGAATTATAATATATGAAGTAATTAGACAAAAGAAAATAAAGGAGGAATAAAATGCAAAAGAAGAAAAATTTGATTAAGCTTTTAATTATACTTAGTACTATATTAATAATTATAGGAATTATAGTAATAGTTTATTTAAAAACAGATTTATTAAAGAGCAAAAAACAGATATTTTATAAATATCTATTTTGCAATCAAATTTTAGAGATACTGCCGAATAAAATAGATGATAATATGAAATCGTATTCTGGCACAGGAAATATAGAGTTCATATATGATTATAATAATGAAATTGAAACAATGAAGCAAGATGAAATAGCTCAAAACATTGAAAGTAATATAAAAAAGCTAGAAAAGATACAAGAACTAACTGGAAATATAGAATCTAAAGTTGATAAAACAAATCAAAAAGAATACCATAATATAAACTTAAAAAAAGATGATAAAAAAATCATGAATATTGAATTGGTAAGAGATAATGATAAATATGCTTTTAAATCTAAACAATTAGTAAATGCATATATCGGACTTGAAAATAACAACATAAAAGATTTTGCAAATAAAATGGGAATAGAAAATACCGAGAATCTTCCTGAAAAAATTGATTTATCTAAAATGTATAAAGCATTATTTGAAATTAGCAAAGATGAAAAAGAACATATTATAGAAACGTATAAAAATATTATGATTCAAGAAATAAAAGATAACAATTATGAAAAGAAAGAAAAACAAAATATAACAATTAATAATTCAAGCTATGTTACGAATATGTATTCTCTTACATTAAGCAAAGCTGAGAGTATAGATTTAGCAATAAAAATGCTAGAAACATTAAAAGAAGATAGTATAACACTAAATTTGATAACTAATAAAGTAAAAACTGTTAATCAAAACAGTGAATATACAAATATTAATAAAGTACATCAGAAAATTGAAGATTATATTGAAGAGTTAAAAGCATTAGAGAAAACTGAAAATGAGTTTATTAGAATTGATTTATATATAAATAAAAATCAAGTTAAAAAAATTGACTTTTCATTTGAAAATCAGAAACAGATTTCGTTTGAATATGAAGAAAAAGATGGAAAAAAAATATTGCAAATAAGTCAAGATAAATTTATAGATGAAGAAAGTGCAATTATATACAATCTTTGTGAATCATTACAAAAAACAAAACAAATAAAAATTATTAAAGAGAAGGATATCACAACATATAGTTTTATTATGTACAATGTTAAAGATATTTATAAAAAAATATTAGAAGATGCTAAGACTATAGGCACAGACGAAACCAACGGAGAAAACAGTCAAAAACAAGCCAATATAGAAGAAATTGAAAAAATATATAATCAATATAAAATGATGAATGATGAATTTAGTCAAATTTCTTTTAATGTACAACTAAACAACAATTCAAAGCCAGCAGATAAATTGCAAACAGGATTTTATATATTAGCATATAATTCGAAAGTTGGAATCAATATCACAAGTGAAAAGAAATATGAAGATAAAATAGAAACTGGAATTGATTTAAACAGTAATAACTCGGTTATGCTAAATGAATACCAGAAAGAAAAAATAAATAAATTATTTGATATATTATTTAACAAAACAAAGAAGATATTAGGAATTGGAGTATAATAAAAAAACTTATAAAGTTTATTGGTACAAAATTGAAACATTTTAAAGAAGATTAATAGGCATACTGAATGTTTTAGTTTTTTATAACAATAAACTTTAATTTTTCCTTTTTGTAATAATTTTATTATGTATTACATTAATAAAAAACCAAATTATAAGCAGATAAAATAGGAAAATTTAAATGCAAAGTTAGTTTTAAAATCAACTAACAAAAAAATAAAATAAAAAAATTCAAAAAAGTATTGACAAGTAAATAATACCGTGTTAAGATATAGAACAGTTCTTGAACAGAACATTTTAAAATCACAAAAAAATGTTAAAAAAAATAAAAAAAAGTATTGACATTAAACATCAAATTGTGCTAAAATAAAAATCGTTCTGAAAAAGAAAAAGTACATTGAAAAGTAAACAATAAACCTTTAGAGAAACCAAAAGCGGTAG
>OGPS01000494.1_pt1 | contig 37238 bp, 39 predicted proteins | sample 1552931 | NCBI WGS metagenome assembly OGPS01 (sample SAMEA2580252, study PRJEB22360) | human gut metagenome | biome: human gut; feature: human-associated habitat; material: faeces | place: Denmark | collected 2008/2010 | reverse complement strand
AATCCTCAATAGTTGGAAGACTATTAGAGCATGAAGAAGAATATCAAGTAGTAAAGAGTATTCAAAAAGGTATTATGCAACATGATATATATTCATGGGAGATTGAACCTACAAAGCTAATTAGAATACCAACAGTTACAAATAATAGTGAGATTTTTAATGGTATTGTAAGTGATTGGCTAAAGAACACAACTCCAGAGCAAAGAGAAAATTTTATAAACATGATATATGAAATCATAATGGAAACACAAGCTCAAAGAACTAGTGATTTTAGAGTAGAAACAGCAAAAAAAATAGGAATAATCTTAAATGGATACATAAATGTAAATCCAGAAGATAAAAAAGAAATTGAACATATGGTAAAGCTAATATTAGAAAGTGTATTTAAAGTTTTAAAAGAGAATAGAAATACAAATAAACTTATGGAAAAAGAAAAAAGCAAAAAAATAAATAAGGGAGAAAAAAATATATTGAGTTTATAAAAGAGAAAATAGAACACCCAATAAAAATGATAGGAAATGGACCTAGAAGAGAAGATATAATTATATGCAAATAGCGCCAATAGGGACGTGGAATTTTTGCACAATAGAATAGTAATAAAATAAAATTCATAAATAAACCTCTGTGCGAATACAATTAAACAAATGTATTCGTATGGAGGTTTTGCTTTTATGAGAGGAATATCAATAGAAGAACGTGCTGTAAATTTAGCACATTATATAATAGATTCAAAAGATACGGTAAGAGGAGCAGCAAAAAAATTTGGAATAAGTAAAAGTACAGTACACAAAGATGTAAGCGAAAGATTATGCAGAATAAATCCAGTACTAGCATCTGAGGTAAGAGCAATACTAGAAGAAAATAAAGCAGAAAGGCATATAAGAGGCGGAATGGCAACAAAATTAAAATATAGTCATAAAGAAAATAATGCAAGTTAATATTTTATATAATAACTACCTAAGAAAAATTAAATTTTTCAGGTGGTTATTTTTATTTAGATAAAAATATATAAAAGGTTTGACTATAATGAAAAAATACAATAATATATAATAAACAAAAATAATAAAAAAAATTAATTATACAATTTATATCTAAGCTAAAAAGGAGTGTTGGTAATATGGAGAAAAATATTAATGCTGAAAAAAAGTATCTAGAATTATTAGCTGAGAAATTTCCAACTGTACAAGAGGTATGTACTGAAATTATAAATCTTCAAGCAATATTAAACCTACCAAAAGGAACCGAACATTTTTTAAGCGATTTACATGGAGAATACGAATCATTTTTACATATATTGAAGAATGCATCTGGTGTTATTAAAGCCAAAATTGATGAAACATTCCAAAATAGTATGACAAATGAAGAACGAAAAAAACTTGCAACCTTAATTTATTATCCAGAAGAAAAATTAGAACTAATAAAAAAACAAAATAATCAAATGGAAGAGTTCTACAGAATAACATTATATAGATTAATAGAAGTCTGCAAAGTAGTTTCTTCAAAATATAGTAGGTCAAAGGTAAGAAAAGCAATGCCAAAAGAATATGAATATATTATTGATGAACTATTACATGCTAAGCAAAATATGAATGATAAGGAATTTTACTACAATCAAATTATTAATACAATTATAAAATTAGATAGAGCAGATGCATTTATTATTGCTATATCTAAATTAATACAACAATTGGCAATAGATCATTTACATATAATTGGTGATATATATGATAGAGGACCAGGACCGCATATAATTATAGATGAACTTATGAAATATCATTCAATAGATATACAATGGGGAAACCATGACATTATATGGATGGGTGCTGCAAGTGGTTCGGAAGCCTGCATTTTGAATGTTATTAGAATATGTTCAAGGTATCATAATTTAGATATTCTAGAAGATGCATATGGTATTAATTTAAGAGCAATTACTGAATATGCCATGGAAGAATATAAAGAGGAATCTTTGCCAAACTTTAAACCACAAAATGCAGAAAAAATAAGTGATTTATCTACAATAGAATTATTAGCTAAAATACAAAAAGCATGTGCAATTATTCAATTTAAATTAGAAGGACAGTTAATTAAAAGACATCCAGAGTTTAAAATGGAAGATAGAATGTTACTTGATAAAATAAATTATGAAACTGGAGAGGTTCAAATAAATGGTAAATATTATAAATTATTAGATAATTATTTTCCAACTATTGATCCTAAAAATCCATATGAGCTTACTAAAAAGGAAAAAGAAGTTGTATGTAAGTTAAAAAAAGGATTTTTAAATAGCGAAAAATTGCAAAGGCATGTACAATTTTTATACAATAAAGGAAGTCTATATAAGATTTATAATAATAATTTATTAATTCATGGTTGCATACCAATGGATAAAGAGGGAAATTTAAAATACTACGAAGACAATAAAAATAGAAGACTTGCAGGAAGAGCATATTTAGATTATATTGATAAAATTGCAAGACAAGGTTATTTTTCGGATTTAGATTCAGAAGAAAGAGAATATGGAAAAGACTTTTTGTGGTATTTATGGTGTGGGGAAAATTCTCCAATCTTTTGTAAAGATGCAATGAAAACATTTGAAAGATATTTTGTTGATGATAAAGAATTACATAAAGAAAATAAAAATCCATTTTATATATTTGCACAAAATGAGGAAGTGTGTGATACTCTTTTAGGAGAATTTGGTATAGAAAAAGATAAAGGACATATTATTTGTGGACATATTCCTGTTAAATTTAAATCAGGAGAAAGTCCTATAAAGGCAAATGGAAAATTATTAATAATTGATGGAGGTTTATCTAAATCGTATCAAAAAACAACAGGAATAGCAGGGTATACATTAATTTATAACTCGTATGGTCTAATGCTTGCAGAACATGAGCCGTTTAACTCTAGAATAGATGCAATAGTAAAGGAAACTGATTTACATTCATCTAAAGTAGTTGTAGAAAAAGTAGATAGAAAAAGAATTAAAGATACTGATATTGGAATAAAATTGCAAGATGAAATTGAAGATTTATACAAATTGTTAAAATGTTATAAATTAGGAATTATTAAAATAAAAGAATAATAAATAAGAAAAACAAGATTTAAAAATTAAATTTTAAGTCTTGTTTTTTAAAAAACTAATTATTGTAATTGTTTTTTCTTTGTTCTTTTCTTGCTTTTCTGCAAGCAGGACATCTTTGTGGTTCATTTGTGAATCCTTTTTCTGCGTAAAATGCTTGTTCACCCTCAGTAAAAACAAATTCAGCACCACAGTCTTTACATTGTAAAGTTTTATCTGCCATAATAGAATACCTCCTTCTCAGATTTTTGAGATTTAATATTTTTGACACATTTGATCCTAATTTATATGAGAAGGAAATAGTCTACAAAATAATTAAATTCATTTAAGCTTTTTTTAAGCCAAATTGAATATATCATATTTAAAATAATTTTACAACAAATTTCTGGAAAATTTTATCAATTATTTTTAAATTTGTTATTAATTAAACTGTTACAGAACTTGTAAAATTACAGTATATGTTTACTTATACATTAATATAATGAACAATTTACAAAATTCGACATATTATATAAAGACCTATATTATTGTAGAGGTGATTTTTAAATGAGTAGAATAAAAAAAGGTGATATAGTAGGTAGAATTTCTTATGGAAAAGATATTCTATTTGTAGTTGATAGAATTATTAAAACTAATAACAATAAAGAAATTGCAATACTTAAAGGAATTATGATAAGGATCAAGGCAGACAGTTTAGTGGAGGATCTAGAAATAATCGATAAAAGAATTGTAGATAAAAATATAGAAAAATTCGAAAACAGAATACAGCAAATGGTGAAGAGATGTTTAAATAGTCTAGAAAATAACAATGATGAAAACAGATTAAAAAGATTATTGTATACGGGTAAAATACTACACTTAGATGGTGACAGAAGATACAGTGAGAAATCAAATAAATATTATAAAAGTTTAGGGCTAAATGTTATTGTAAAAAATATAGCTGAAAATAAACAACCAAGATTTGTAAAAGTGTTAGTACAAAGATATAGGCCAGATATATTAGTAATAACAGGGCATGATGGGATGATAAAAAACGGAACAGGATATCAAGATATATATAATTACCGTAATTCTGCATATTTTGTTAAATCAGTTCAAGAGGCAAGAAGTCTAAATTATGAAGGTAAAGACTTGGTAATTTTTGCAGGAGCGTGTCAAAGTTATTATGAAGCAATTATGGAAGCGGGAGCAAACTTTGCATCATCTCCTGCTAGAATTTTAATTGATTTTATGGATCCACTAATTGTGGCGCAAACAATTGCAACAACAGAATCAACAAAATATGTTACTATTAAAGATATGGAAAATGACTTAAGAGATGGCATAAAAGGGGTAAATGGAATAGGTGCAATGGGAAAGAAAAAGATAGTTGTAACACAAATGTAACACAAATGTAAAGAAATAGTAAAAAACGGTAAAACCGTTGAAAACACTATTTTACAAAAGATGACAGATAATATCAGTTTTTGACAATAAACAACCAAAGTGATATAATTTATTTATGTTGATAAAGTAGGTGATTAAATGATTTGCAAAAAAAATATTACAGATTTAAAAACTGATATAGGAGAAAAAATTGGACAAAAAGTCATTGTTAAAGGTTCTCTAGGAAGGAGTAAATCGTTTGAAAAAGAAGCAACAATAGAAAAAGCGTATTCTAATATTTTTGTAATAAAATATAATGAAAACAGTCAAAATGTTACTTACAGTTATACAGATGTATTAACCAGAACTGTTGAGCTTCAAGTATTTAATGGTGAAGAATATACACCATTAATTCCACCAATGGAAGAAATAAAGTCAGTAAAAAATTTATAATAATAAGAAAATTCCTTATATATAGGAATTTTTTTTTGTGTTTCTAATATAATTTAAGTAATAAAATAAGGAGGGAATTAGACATGAATATAGAAACGCAAAAAAATAATTTATGTATTAATCAAATCGTAGGACAAAAAACGGAAAATATAATTATTGAAGGAGATGTAATTATTCCAGATATTAAACCTGATATATTAAATGCAATAAATACAAATGGGACAGTTTGTATTTATAAAAAAGAAGTTTTAGATGGCAAAATAAGAATTGATGGTTGCATAAATTGTAATATTATGTATTTGGCAGATAATGAAGAATCATCTGTAAGAGGAATTAGCAGTAATATAGATTTTTCTAAAACAATTGAACTAGAAAAAGCTAGAAGTAAAATGATGGTAGAATGTCAAACAAATTTAAAAAGTATGGAATGTAAAATATTAAATGGCAGAAAAGTAAGCATAAAAAGTATATTAGAGGTAAATGCAAGAATATCTGTTAATGAAGATGTAGAGTTTGTAGATAACATTACTAATATAAATGATATTCAAAGATTAAACAAAGAATTTAATATGAATTCTTTATTGGGTGCTGGTGAAACAAGAGCATTTGCAAAAGATACAGTAGCAATAGAACAAATAGATAATTTAGCAGAAATCATTAAAACAAATGTATGTATAATTAATAAAGAAACAAAAATAAGTTATAACAAAGTTTTGGCAAAAGCAGATGTGTCTGTAAAAATTATGTACTTAACAGAAGACAATAGAGTTTGTAGTGTGAAAAGTAAAATACCAGTTATGGGATTTATTGATATCCAAAATGTTTCAGAAGAAAATATTTGTGATGTAAGGTATGACTTAAGAAATTTACTCATTAAACCAAATAATGTAGAGGAGCATTCAATTTATATAGAGGTTGAAGTTGGAATGGAATGTAAAGTTTATGAAAATAAAAGAGTAAATTTAATTCAAGATTTATACAGTCCAAGTGTGGAGTTGAATTCTGAATGTAAAAAATTGAAAACCATGCAAGAAAAACGAAGAGTGCAAGATGTTTGTAATATTAGGCAAAAACAAGAAATACCAGAAATCAAAAATGAAAAAATATATGATACAGACGTTAGTGTAAATATTCAAAATCAAAATGTAATGAATGACAGAATTATTTATGAAGGAGAAATAGAAATTAACTTTATTTTTTCATCTAATAAAACAGGAGGGCTAGATTGTAAAAAAATTGCAATTCCATTTAATCATAATATGGAAGTAGAAGGAGTTGTCCAAGGTTCAAGAGTCAGCACACAAGTTGAAGTTGCAATGCAAGATTTTATAGTTATGCCAGATGAAAGCATTGATATTAAAATAGATTTAAATTTCTCAGTCGATATATCTAAAAGCACAGATGTAAATATAATTAATAATATAAATATAGAAGAAAACAGTAATCAAGATTTTTATAGTGTAGTAATTTATTTTGTAAAACCTGGGGATACTTTGTGGAAAATAGCCAAGAAATTTAAGAGTACTGTAGATGATATTGCAAGAATGAATGAAATTGAAGATGCAAACAAAATTGATGTTGGTATGCAACTATTCATTCCAAGATATGTTCCTATTATGAATAAAGAAAATGCATAAATCCTAAAATAATAGGGGGAGATAATGGATCGTATTTATTCTAGAAAAAGAATAAAATTACCAATATTTAAGTTCAATTTAAAAAAGAACGGAGAGTACTCTAAAAGAAATGCTAATAGAATGAAGGTAATAGTTATAACTATTATAGCTATTACTGTGGCAACAGTTATAATAAAATCTATAGAGCCAATATTAGAAAAGCAATGTATTGTTAGAGCTAAAAGTATTGCAACTAAAATATCAAATGAGCAAGCATCAGTTGTAATGAAAGATTATAAATATGAAGATTTATGCACAATTGTTAAAGACGATGCTGAAAATATTAAGATGATAAAGTCTAATATTATTCCAGTAAATCAGATAACATCTGATGTTGCTTTGAAAATACAAGAAGAGTTAAACAAAGTTGAAACAGATGATATTTATATTAGACTTGGAAGTTTTACAGGCAGCAAGCTATTAGCTGGTAGAGGACCAAAGGTTAAATTCAAAATCTCGACTATTGGAAATGTTGAGACAGACTTAAAATCAGAATTTAGTTCTGCTGGAATAAACCAAACTTTACATAGAGTTTATTTGGAAGTAAAATGCAGAGTAGTAATATTAACACCATTTGACGAAGTAGAAGAAATAATTACAAACCAAGTTCTAATTGCTGAAGCGGTAATTGTTGGAAATGTTCCAAATAGTTATTATAATTTAGAAGGAATGAAACAAGACAACGTAGTAGATTTAATTGAGTAAAATTTTAGAGTAGTATTAATTCATTATAGTTATTTTTCAGTAAAAAAAGAAATATATGTTTTGCTTGCAATGTTAAGCAAAACATGGTATAACAATATTATAAGGCTTACCGAAAATTTTGAAAGAAAGGTTGGTTTTACCATGATTTTGGAACTGCCAAGAAAATTTAATTCTCCGTATGTGGAAGTAACTAAAGATGGAGTATTAAAAATCTATCAGAACATCCGGTTTGAGGATCTTATGTATGAACTGACATATGCTCTTAAAAAGAAGAGGTGTGTATATTGTAATGTTAAGCTTAAAAGGAATAATAGTACTTTAGATCATGGTTTCCCGAGGTCTACTGGTGGCATTAGCATTACAAACAATTTGTTTCCAACTTGTATTAGCTGCAATTCAAGTAAAAGTGATTTTACACATTTTGAATTTCTTCAAGTATTATCCTGTGACAGTAAGAAGGAAAAAAAGCTAGCTATACAAGAAATAAGAAGGCGTACAGAAATTCTCAAAAGAAAAATTGGATTTAAACTTCCAAGAAAATGGGTAACGTTTCAATTCGTTGATAAAATTCATTATTACAAGCCAGCACAAGAACTGAGAGGAAAAAAATATAATAAAATAGTTAGATTCTATAATCAGTACAAAAAGATACCAATTCCTATTATTGTCGATAGAAATTGGAAATTGCTGGATGGTTTTAATGTAATTTTATTTGCAAAAGATTTTAACATTAAAAAGATTCCAGTAATACGGCTGGAAAATGTTGAATTAGTAGATTAGAAACGTAATTCGAAAATCAAAGCAAAAAAAGACCATATAAACTTGCAAACTAAGTTATTTCTTAGTTTGCAGGTTTTCTTGTTGGAAATATAGAAGATAAAATAATAATTTAAAAAAATCCTTAAAAATATAAAACCTTAGAAGTATTTCTACATCTAAGGTTTTTGTGCTTTTTATAAAAAATATTTTATCTCTTAGAGAATTGTGGAGCTTTTCTAGCTTTTTTAAGACCGTATTTTTTTCTTTCTTTCATTCTTGGGTCTCTTGTTAAGAATCCGTTTGATTTTAAAATTGGTCTATATTCTTCATTAGCTTCTAATAAAGCTCTTGAAATTCCATGACGGATAGCACCAGCTTGACCTGTAAATCCACCACCAATTACTTTTGCAATAACATCATATTTACTAATAGTATTTGTTACTGTTAATGGTTGTCTAACTATAAATTTTAGTGTTTCAGCTCCAAAATATTCATCAATATTTTTTCCGTTTATTGTGATAACACCGCTACCTTCTACTAATCTAACTCTAGCAATTGAGCTTTTTCTTCTTCCAGTACCATAGAACATTATTTTTTCTGATTTTGCTTTAGGCATTTTTTATTTCCTCCTTAACTATATATTCCAAATTTCTGGTTTTTGTGCTGCGTTTTCATGTTCACTACCAGCATAAACTCTTAATTTTTTAATCATTTGTCTTCCTAGACTGTTTTTAGGAAGCATTCCCTTAATAGCAAGTGTCATTGCTTTTCCAGAATCTTTTTGCATCATTTCTCTAGCAGTAGTTTCTTTCATACCACCAATATATCCTGAATGATGACGATAAATTTTTTGGTCTAATTTCTTTCCTGTTAAAATAACTTTGTCACAATTTAGTATAATTACATGATCACCTGCATCCATGTTAGGTGTATAAGTTGGTTTGTGTTTTCCTCTTAATAATTTAGCAGCTTCTGTTGCTACTCTACCTAATGGTTTGTTTGCAGCATCGATAATATACCATTTTCTTTCGATTTCATTTTTCTTTAAGCTATATGTAGTATTATTCATGGTAAAAAATACCCTCCATTTCATATTTAATTTTATATTTATTTTATATGAAACCAAGTCAAAAACTACCGGGGAGAAGTTTTTATTTGGTCATATTACAAATTTATTGCTTTTCTATTCTAATACAAAATTACCCAAAAGTCAAGAAAAATACGCAAAAAAATTATTTGACACATAAAAGAAAATTATATAGAATTATAATATAAAAACTTCATGAAAAAGATTATAATATTTAAGGAGGGGCTTGTATATGAATAATAAATCTAAAATTGTTATAACCATTATAACTACTATACTAGTGTTAGTTTTTATTGGTACGGCAGGTGTAACATTTTATTATTTAAGAAAAAACGATAATACAAATGGTAATATTAATGGTGGAGAAAAAGCTAAAATAGATGATTGGAAATATAATGGTAAAAATGATAATACTGATACAACAGGCAGTAAAAACTTTTTCTCTAAAAATATATCAAAAGGGCTATCTGCGGATAGCAGTATACAATCAGTAACAGAAAGTTCTTCAGTAGAAAGCAAAATAGGTTATTCAGTTGGTGGTTCAAAAAACATACAAAATTTCAGAGAAAATATAAATAGTGGATATCTTCCTATTTCTACCGATATTACTTATAATGGACTATTTTATGATTATTATTTTGATACTGGAAAGGTAAAAGAGAGTTCCGAGCTTTTTTCACCATCATACTCTATGGCGGTATCAAATGACCCAATATCTTCAAAAAAAGAATATTATATGACAGTTGGATTAAATTCTAACATAAAACAAAGTGATTTTAAACGAAAAAAACAAAATATAGTAGTTCTTTTAGATATATCAGGTTCAATGTCTTCTAATTTAAATGATTATTATTATGATGCAAAAAATGGACTTTTTTCTAAAGCAAGAGAATTTTTAGAAATTAAAGAAGATAAAAGCAAAATGAAACTTGCAAATGAGTCTATTAATCTAATGCTAGATAAATTAAATGGCGATGATAGATTTGGAATGGTATTATTTGATGATAAAGCATATTTAGCAAAGCCAATAAATTTAACTGAAGAAACAAATATGGATAAAATAAAAGAGCATATTTTGGAGATAGAAGCAAGAGGTGGAACAAATTTTGAAGCGGGTTATACTAGAGCAACAGAATTATTTACCAAAGAACTATTAAATGATGATGAATATGATAATAGAATAATTGTAATTACAGATGCAATGCCAAATATGGGAACAACATCGAAAAAGGGATTATTAAGTTATGTAAAAGAAAATGCTCAAAATAAAATATATACAAGTTTTATAGGCATTGGAGTAGATTTTAATACAGAATTAATAGAAGAAATTTCAAATGTAAAAGGTGCAAATTATTATTCAATAAATAATAAAGAGAAGTTCCAAAAAATATTAAGTGAAGATTTTGATTATATGATTACACCATTAGTATTCGATTTAAATTTGAATTTGTCATCTAATAATTACGAAATAGAAGGAATTTATGGAACAGATTCAAAAGATAAATCTTCAGGAAATATTATAAAAGTAAATACATTATTCCCATCAAGCACGAATGAAGAAACTGGAACAAAAGGTGGAGTAGTTTTATTAAAATTAAAGAAAAAAGATAATGCAAATAATGATAATAAAATAAATTTAAGCGTTTCTTATACTGATAGGAATGGAAAGAAATATTCAAATTCAGAACAGATAGAATTTGAAAATGATAATGAATTCTATGCAAATAGCGGAATTAGAAAGAGTATTGCATTAGTTAGATATGCAAATTGCTTAAAAGATTGGATTTTATATGAGAGAAGCAATAATAGTGAAAGATTTTATATAAATAATGAAAAAGGAATAATTGAATGTTCAGGATACACTAAAGAAGATATAAAAAATATTTTAGGGGAAAATGAAAGAACATCTACAAAACTTAGTGTTAGTGGTGAATATAAAAATATTTTTGAGAAAGTAAAGAAATATTTAGAAAACGAGAAAAATGAAGTAAAAGATGATACATTAAAACAAGAAATTGATTTACTACAGATTCTAATTAATTATTAGAGCTGTGGGTTAATACAATTGATTCTTATTTGTAGAGCAGTTATTAAAAAACTGCTCTATTTTCAATCTATAATGTTTTAAAAGTAAATAATTTAAAATGAAACAACAGCATTAATAAAAAAGTTGTTATATTTGCAATTGAAATTTTGATTAAAAAGAAGGACCAGAAAAATTCTAAAAATTGCTTGACAAAATTTACGAAATATAGTAAGATAATAAAGTGAAAAAGAAGAAGCTAATACCACTTCTCACCTTATCTTATGGAAAAAGGTTAATAAATATATGTAAAAATGCTTATATATTAGTATTTTATATTGGAAAATATTTATTATGTGGTGAGGTGATTGGCTAAAAAGTCAATCTTTTTTTAAATTTATTTGGAGGTGTTTTATATAAAACAAGAATTACCTATTAACGAACAAATTAGAGCTAAAGAAGTTCAACTTATTGATGAAGAAGGAAACAAAAAAGGAGCAGTTTCAATTCAAGAAGCTTTAGACATTGCTTATGAAAAAAAATTAGATTTAGTTTTAGTAGCGCCAAATGCGCAGCCACCAGTTTGTAAAATTATGAACTATGGAAAGTACAAATTCGAGCAAGCTAAAAAAGAAAAAGAAGCTAGAAAAAAGCAAAAAACAATGGAAGTAAAGGAAATTAGAATTACACCCAATATTGAACAACACGATTTTGAATTTAAAGCCAAAAATGCTAGAAAATTTATAGAAGATGGAAATAAAGTAAAGATAACAGTTAGATTTAGAGGTAGAGAGCTAAACTATGTAAAATTAGGAGAAGAAACTTTAAATCGATTTATAGAAGCTTTATCTGATATTTCATCAGCAGAAAAGAAACCAGTACTTGAAGGAAAAAATATGTTTATTATATTAGCAAAAAAAGCTTAAAATATTTTTTGTTAATTTAGTATAAATAGTTCAAAGAAAAAAAGAACTTTGACTAAAATTACCCAAATTTAATTAATACAAATGGAGAGGAGTTTGAAGTATTATGCCAAAATTAAAAACAAATAAAGCAGCTAAAAAAAGATATTCTTATACTGCAACTGGAAAGGTGAAAAGAACAAAAAGTAATAGAAGACACCTTTTAGCAAATAAAACACCTAGAGCAAAAGCTAGAGGAAAAGTTCAAGATGCTTATGCTGATAAAACATGTGAAGCAGGAATTAAGAAATTATTACCATATGGTAACTAAAAAGTATAATAATAGAAAGATAGGAGTGAATAAGAAATGGCAAGAGTTAAAACAGCAGTTATTACTCGTAAAAAACATAAAAAAATATTTAAAAGAGCAAAAGGATATTATGGTGCAAAGCACTACAGATTTAGAATGGCAAAACAAGCTGTTATGAAATCTGGAGCATATGCTTATGCTGGAAGAAAAGATAAAAAGAGTAATTTTAGAAAACTATGGATTGCAAGAATTAATGCAGCAGCTAGACAAAATGGATTAACATATAGTAAACTAATTGCTGGCTTAAAAAAAGCAAATGTAGTTGTAAATAGAAAAATGCTTGCTGAAATGGCTGTAACAGATGCAGAAGCATTTGCAAAAGTTGCAGAAATAGCAAAAAATGCATAAAACCAAAAATAAGATTCGAATTAGAAATTAAATCTAATTCGAATCTTTTTGTTATTTTTAATTATAATATGAATAAAGATTAGTAATAAAAATATGAGGCATTAATTTGAAAATGTAATTTTTAATAACTATATATGCCTCTTTGATCCAAGAGTAAGAAAGGAATGAAATTAAGAATGAAAATTTTTATTGATGGTCATTGTGATACTTTAGAAAGGGCAGTAGATGAAAAATTATCTATAGAAGATAGAAAACTAAAATTTAATATAACAGATGTAAAAGATATAAATTATGAAAAGATAATACAAATGATGGCAATTTATATTGATCCAAAATATTGTAATAACAAAGATGGGGCTCTAAAAAGGGCAAAAGAGATGATAAATAAATTTAAAGAAGAAAAAGAAAAATTTAATCAGATTATGCAGATAAGATCTAGAAGTGATATTGAGACATTTTTAGGCAATGAAAATAAAATAGGAGTAATACTTACTGTAGAAAACGGGAGTGCAATATGTGGAAAAATTGAGAATATAGATTTTTATGCTGAAGAAGGAATAAAGGTGATGTCAATTACATGGAATGAAGATAATGAACTTGGATGTGGGGCTCATACCCAAAATGACACCCGGACTTACAAGTTTAGGAAAAAAGTATATATTAGAACTTAATAAAAAGGGCATTATTATAGATGTATCACATCTTTCAGAAAAAACATTTTGGGACACAGCAAAAATCTCACAAAGACCAATTGTTGCGACACATTCTTGTGTATATTCAATTTGTAATCATAGTAGAAATCTAAAAGATGAACAAATAAAGCAAATAGCCAAGACAGGTGGAGTTATTGGAATATGTTTTTCATCTGGATTTCTTAATTTGAATAAGAAAGCAGATGTAAGAGATGTTATAAAACATATAAAATATATAGTAGATCTAGTAGGAATTGATTATGTAAGTTTAGGAAGTGATTTTGATGGAGTAAGAGAGGAAAAAATACCAAAAGACTTGAATGGTATAAAAGATATAGGTAATCTAAAAGAAGGACTATATGCAGAAGGATTTGCAAGAGAAGATATAAGCAAAATAATGGGTGAAAATTGGTATAGGGTTTTAAAGCAGAATTTGTTATAAATTAGTTGTGAAAAGATATTTTGTTTGATATAATAATAAAATAGAATTAATAAGAAAAAATATGTACTTATAGAAAGGCAGAAAATATGGAAGTAATTTATAATATACTAGAAACAATAATACCATTTGATTTTATATCATATGCTTTTATGAAAAATGCACTTATTGCAATATTATTAATATCACCAATTTTTGCAATGTTAGGAACAATGATTGTTAACAATAAAATGGCATTTTTTTCAGATGCACTAGGACATTCAGCATTAACTGGAATTGCAATTGGGATGTTATTTGGAATAGCTAACGTTAATCTTTCAATGATAATATTTGCTGTAATATTTGCTATATTGTTAAATATGGTAAAACATAAAACAACATATGGAGCAGATACAATTATTAGCGTGTTTTCATCAATTGCAATTGCACTTGGGCTTGCACTTTTATCTCAAAGTGGGAATATTACTAAATATTCGAGCTATTTAGTAGGAGATATTTTAAGTATTACAATAAATGAAATTATATATTTATTAATAGCATTTATAATAATAGCGATATTTTGGAGAAAATTTTTTAACAAACTAAATTGTGTTAGTATTAACGAAACATTAGCAAAAAGTAAAGGAATAAATGTTCAATTAATAGATAATATTTTTGTAATACTAATTGCAGTTATTGTTATGATATCAATACGATGGATAGGAATTTTATTAATTAATTCATTATTAATACTTCCTACAGCATCTAGTAGAAATATTGCAAAAAACATGAGAAGTTATCATCTTTTAGCAATAGTTTTCTCAATTTTTTCACGGTGTAGTTGGATTGATTTTATCATATTATTACAATATAGCAACTGGACCAATGATTGTAATAATATCAGGAATTATTTACTTTATTACTTTTACATTAAAATCAAAAATTAAAGAATAACTTAAGTTTTTAGTAAAGATTAAAAGTTAATAATAACACGAAATTCATAAGAATAGAAGAAATCTTTTATATAATTAAATTTCATATTAATAATAAATAAGAGGGGAAAGAGAGAATGAAAGAATATAATAAAAAAATAGTAATTAGAGTATTAAATGTCATTTCACTAATTGGAAATATATATTCCATAATTGCAATTGTTGCAATGCACTTTTTAGCACCATACATAGAAGAAATTGCTAAAGTGATGGAACAAAGCAATATTTCTATAATTCAACAAGTTATAATGCTTGGAATATGTTTGATATTAACAATATTTAATATAGTTTTGTGCAAAGATGTTCAGAAGAATAAACATAAGATAGCGTTATTAAGTTGTATAACAATGCTCACAGGAAGTATATATAATATGGTAGCTGGATTTGTTACATTAATTGTAATCTACAAAAAGGGAAAAAATGAGAAAGATGAAACAAGCCTTAAAAGGTTGGATGATGCAAAAGGATTAAATAAGTGGATATATGCAATTTTATTTATTATCTTATTTATTGCATTTTATACACCTATTGTATCAAACTGGTTTACTAACTGGAATCCATGGCTAAAAATCATATTATATTATGGAGGTCGTGTAGTATTTGCGGTTATACCATTTTTCAGCATTTTAAAAAGAGATATTAAAGAATTTATTTCACAAAAAGGAATATATATAAAAGAAGTAATTAAGGCCTTTTCAATAACATTATTGTTTTACTTACCAATAACACTCATAATAAGGCTGATTATAGGGGAAGAGTCTACAAATCAAAGTCTTATAAAGGAAATTCCTTTATGGATTACAGCAATACTTGCTATTATAATTGCACCAATTTCTGAAGAAATATTATTTAGAGGCTTTTTAAGAAGAATATTTAAAAATGAAACTGTATTTATTGTAATTAGTGCTCTTATTTTTGGTGCTATTCACTGTATGTTTTTAGAAGAAAATTTAGTTATGTACTTATACATAATACCTTATGCAATAATGGGTGCTGGTATGGCTAAACTTTATGCAAAGACCAATAATTTATGTACTAATATTACATTGCATTTTATATGGAATTTGATTGTTATGGGTGCTATGGTAATTATGAGCATTTAATGATATGGTTTTAGAGGAAATTATGAATAAAAATTACACATATTTTTAAAACATGTGTAATTTTTATGTTTTTTTACACATACATCTTTATATTGAAACAATAAAAATATATTTTGAAAAAAATGTAGACAATGATTTGTGTGTAGCAACAGCTATAAATCATTTGGACGAAATCTTCTTAAAAGAGCTTAGAACTAGTAGGAGTTAAATTAGTAGAAAATGCACTTTTGGGAATGAAAATAGAAGAAATTAGGATTAGAGGGACAATTGTAATTATTATATGGGGATAATATAAATTACTCATAACCCGAAGGTCGTAAGTTCGAGTCTTACCCCCGCAACCAAAGTATAAATACTTACAGTTTCAACGACTGTGGGTATTTTTTTATGCTCTGAAAATGGTTGCTTTAATGCTTAAAAATAGCACTATTATGTCAAATTGGGGAATAATTGGGAAGTATTTTAACTTTTTGATTCCTCAAAAGACTATGTATATCAGTAAAAAACATGGGAATTTATAAAATGCTTTTTACTGATTCTATTTCCGACAAAGTAATTTTGTGATTTATTGAAAAAAGTAGTTTTTAGTTTGGTATTAATAAATTTTGTAATACATTTCCTGCACTTTTATTGTGGAAAATGATAGGATGCACATAAAAATTAAATGTTGTAGTAATTTGTGCATGACCTAATCTTGCAGCAACAACTGCTACATCTATATTTTGCGATATAAGCAAAGTAGCATTTGTATGCCTTAAACCGTGAAAATTAATTACAGGTAGTCCAATATCTTTAACAAATTTGACAAACCATTTACTAATAGTTGATGGGTGCATAGGCTTACCATCTGACTGAACAAATAACCTATCTGAATTCGTCCATAATTCGCCGTAAATTGATTTTTGCGTTTCATACCATATTCTATATTCTTCAAGCAAAGAAAGAACGAAATCAGGAATTGCTACTTCTCTGATAGAACTTTCTGTTTTAGGTGTTTTAGTAAATACTCCCTTGTCTGCTAAGTATTGGCTTGACTTATTAATACTAACGATTCCATTTGCAAAGTCAATATCAGACCATTCTAATCCCATAAGTTCACCAAGTCTTACGCCAGTAAACAATGTCAAAGTTATTGCTGTTTTATATTTAATGTCATCTACAGATAGTTCATTAAGATTTGAAAGGAGAACTTTACATTGTTCATCATCATAATATCTTCTTTTTGGCTTTTTACTTTTTGGTGGCTGAACTCTTTCACAAGGATTAGAGAATAATAATTGCCAGTATACAGCTCTATGAAGCATTGCACGAATTAATCTATGGTGCTCTAATATAGTTTTCTGAGATAAAGGTTTTAATGTTCTATAACCATTATTACATTTAACACGTCGTATTTGGGTATCTTTATCTAACATATCATAGAATTTCATTATATCAGTAGGCTTAATTTTATCTAGTTTAAAATGCCCAAGGTAAGGTAGTATTCTAGATTCTAACATTCCTAAATATCTTCTATAGGTAGAAGGTGCTAGTTCCTTAGATCCATAATCTCTTTTCCAAATCTCAGTAAATTCTTTAAATGTTATAGACTTACCCTCAATAACTGTCCCTTGTTCTACTTCAGCAACAAACTTTGCAAGTTCGATTTTAGCTTGCGCTTTAGTTCCGTGAACTGTTTTAGTATGACGTATAGGCTTTCCATCTAAATTAAAACCATGACAAACTATTAACCTGTAACTATTTTTGCCTCTTTTTTCAATACTCCCGGCCATTACTCTGTTTCACCTCCTTTCAAGTTATTTAATGAATGGGAGAATATAATTGTTAACTAGTAATATATTATCATAATAGTTAACAAAATACAAGTATGGAAATAAAAGCAATTTTAAATAAAATTTATAATTATGTCGAAAAATGTCAAAACGTGTAATATCAGCGGATTACTGGACTTTTTACAGAGAAAATGATATAATACGACAAAGTTAGTATTTGTATAAGGAGGTTTTATATGGAGATTTTTAAGAATGGTTCAAAGTATGTAAGATTTGATTGTCATTTACATACAAAATCAGACAAAGAATTTAAATATACTGATGAAGAAAATGAATTTTTAAAGAATTATATAAATAAATTAAAAGAAGAAAAAATAAATGTAGGGGTTATTACTAATCATAATAAATTTAATTTAGATGAATATAAAAATTTAAAAAAGAAAGCATTAAAAGAGGAAATTTTTTTATTACCTGGAGTTGAATTGTCTGTAAAAGAAGGGGCCAATGGGTTACATGTATTAATAGTGTTTTCAGAAGATTGGATTAGTAATGGAAATGATAAAATAAATACATTTCTAGATATAGCATTTAGAAATGTAACAGATAACAGGGAAAATGAAAATACAAGATGTGATTTTGATTTATTTAATTTAATTGAAGAATTGAATAAATCAGGAAAAGATTATTTTATTATATTTGCACATGTAGATCAAAAATCAGGAATTTTTAACGAATGTAATGGTGGAATGATAAAAACATTGTTTAACAAAGAAACATTAAAAGAAAAAACATTGGGACTTCAAAAATCTCATAATAATGACAATTATAAGCACTTCTATGAGTGGACAAATTTAAAGATAGCGAGATTAGAGGGATCTGATCCTAAATGTATTGAAGATATTGGAAAAGGTAGTAAAAAGACTTATATTAAAATTGGAGACTTTTCTTTTAGTACGATTAGAAATGCGTTGACTGATTATGAAAATAGAATTTCCAGCGAAAGCGAAAATATTGAAAAGCACGGATATATAGATTCATTATTTATTGAAGGTGGAAAATTTAATGAGAAGGAGATATTTTTTTCAAAAGAATTAAATAATGTAATAGGAATTAGAGGAAGTGGAAAATCTGCAATATTAGAGATAATAAGAGATATATTAGGATTAAAATCAGATGTAGATAGCGAATATAAAAATAATTTAGTTAAATATTATGCAGATTCGGGATGCAAAGCAACATTAAGTATAGTAGATAAATATGGTAGAAAATATAAAGTAATAAAATATTTTTCTGACAACAAATTATACATAGAAAATGAGAATGGAAAAACAGAAGATATATCAATAGATTCATTAATTAATAATCCTTTATATTTTGGGCAAAAAGATTTGTCTATGAGAACAGATAATTTTGAAATGAAATTATTGGAAAAATTGGTTGGATATAAAGATTTTCTTTATACTGAAGAATTTAATAACTTGAACACACAAATAATAGATGATTTTTCTACTTTGATTAATTTATATGAAATCCCGGAAAAGATTAAAGAGCAAAAGGTTCAAATGAATAATATTGTTAATCAATTAAAGGTTTTTAAAGAAAAAGGTATCAACGACAAATTAGAAAAGATACAGGAATTTAATAAAGATGGATTAAATATTCAATCTGAAATAGACAAAATAGATACTTTATTAAATGATTTAAAGAAATCAACAGAAATTAGTAATGACACTGTAGAAGAAATGATTAAATACAAATCTAAATATAATTCAGAAATTTTTGAAGAAATAAATAAATCATTAAAAAGAATTCAAATTCAAATACAAACTTTTGAACAAATAAAAGTAAATATAGCAACAGAGATTTTAAAATTAAAAGAGATAAATACACAGTTTATAAAAAAGAAAGAAGGTTTCATAGATGAATTTGAAAAAATAAAAAGAGAAATTAATGAAGAAGATTTAAGTCCAGATAGTTATTTAAAATTAACTCAATCTCAAGCACAACTTGAAGAATTGATTAAAAATTTGGAGACAAAATTAAAAAATATAGATTCAATCAAATTAAGACTAATGAATAATTTAAAAATAAGAAGAGATTTGATAATAAAAGTAAACTTAATTTACAAAGAAAGAATAAGTAAAATTAATGAAAGCCAAGATAATATAAAAATAACTTTTATGGCTAGTGGAAACAAAGAAAAGTTTTTAGAAGATATGAAAAATTTTGTTAGAGGAAGTGGAATAAGGGGAGAAGTAATAAATAGAATAGAAGATGATTTTGTTGATTATATAGGAATTTTAGAAGACATATATTTAAATGAAGCAAATATATTAAAAACTAAACTTAAGGAAAGTGAAATAGAAAAAATTAATGAAGTGCTAAAAGGAAAACTAAACAATGCATGTATTTATCTTCCTGAAAATCAAGTTGAAATAAAATATCACGATAAATTATTAAAAAATCATTCTTTAGGACAGAGAGCATCAGCTATTATACTATTTATACTAGCTCAAAAGGAAAATGATCTTATAATTATTGATCAACCAGAAGATGATTTGGATAATCAAGTTATATATAAAGAATTAATATCTACCATAAAAACTAAAAAAGAAAATATTCAATTTATTTTTTCAACTCATAATGCAAATATCCCAGTGTTAGGGGATGCAGAGCAAGTAATATGTATAAAAGATGATGGTCAAACAATTAATATAAATAACAATAGTATTGATAATAAAGATATTCAGAAAGACATTGTTCAAATAATGGAAGGCGGTCCTGAGGCATTTAATAGAAGAAAACAAATTTATAAAGAATGGAGAATAAATAGTAGCAACTAATTGCTACTATTTATTTTTATCCAACCACTCGTCAAACTCATCATAAGTTTTCTTACCAGACTTTATATCATTGATAAATTGTTTAGCTTCTTTTTTCCATTCCTCATAATTAGTTTTGTAATATTCTATATCTGGATTTCTTTTTACTGCCATAGCTTTTTTGGCATATATTTGTCTGTATTTACCATATACAGGTTCTTCATTTTCTCTTCTTTTTTGAGATGTTTTAATCCCGTACTCTTTACAGGTAAAATCTTCTACATATTTACCATTACAATATAAAGTAGTATTCTTATCAGAGAAAAAGTATTTTCCACAAACTTGGCATTTTTTTATATAATCAATATCATTTAATACTATATGATAAAGAACAATATAAAAATATGCAGATAAATTATTAGTTTTAAAATTATATTTATTGCCAATTATTTTTTCACCATTAGGATCATTTTTTGTCATAGTGTTTATCAAAAAATTTTCATCAGATAAAGGATTAGAAATACCTTTTTGAATTTCACCGAAAAGTTCATTCATAAAATCTTTATCTGTAAAAGAAAAGTTTAAAGAATAATCACAAATATAATCTTCAGATATTTCTTTTAAGTCTTTATTAATATTTTGAAAGATATAAAATCTTTGTGCATTACTTAATTTGTTTAATTTTTTTTCTCTGTTATTATTAAAAACATAATCAACGAAATTTCTAAATAATAATTGCGTTTTTATTAAAGAATCTTTTTCAGCTTCATAAAAAGATTCTGCACATTGTTTTAATAATTTCTTATTAGCAATATGAATAGGATTGTTAGTACCAATATTGATAATATTCTTGTCAAATCCTTTAAAAATTTTACTCAATTGCTCTTGAGGTATTTTATATAAATATATAAAGAAAAATGTACAAAAGAATTTAAAGAAATCATCAAAATTATTAAAGTCTAAGTTTAAAAATTCTATTAAATTATCACCCAATGCCATTTTTTTATATTCATAATTTAATATTAAATTTAAGTCTACTTTTTCTATATTGCGCACAAATAGTAGATTTTCTGGAATAGGTGGGACATTTTTATCAATTAATGAAAGAAATATTTCGTTAAAAGAATCATCTTTTCTTTTAATTTTAGTTTCTTTGTATAATTCATCTACAAGCTTTTTTTTATTCTGAGCAGATAGATTAACTTTTCTTGTATCAAATACAATAGAAAAAAATCTAGTTATTTCAACTGGATTATTTTTGTTATATAAATTTAATTCTATTGAGTATTCATTTGGATTTCGCATTTTAATTCCTCCATGTTAACAGTAAAACTAGGCTACGGTAGTGATTTTAGTTGTTATCAATTCTCAAAAACTTTCATAAAAAATCTTGTACTTGTTAACTAAAATTAGTATAATTCAATTGTTAACAAAAGTCAATAGGTACCATTGAATAAAGAAAGGAGGATTCAATATTGGACTTAAAAACAGTAGAAAGAACAACATTAACCATGAAAGAAGCAGCAGAATATTTAGGAATTAGTTATTGGCTTGCTAATCAGTTAGTAAGAAGAAAACAAATACCTTGTTCAAAAATCGGAGGCAAGTTTTTGTTTAGAGTGCAAGCATTAGATGAATATTTAACTAAAAAAGAAAAAGATTCAATAGCTAATTAACTGAAAGAAAGGTGAAAGGAGGTATGGCAGAGGTATCATGGATTAAACTTAGTACTAATATTTTTTCAAACAGAAAAGTTGCATTATTACTGAATGAACGTGATGGGGATACGTACTTCAGAATATGGATACAATTGTTAACTATTGCAGGACAATGCAATTCAAATGGAAAATTGATTATAGGGGAGAATAGTCCATTAAATGTGCAACAATTATCAAAAATTTTAGGGAAATCTGCTAAAAAAGTTGGAGAAATATTAAATAAGTTTATAGATTTGAGGATGATAATTTTTGAAAATAACTGCTATGAAATAAGAAATTGGGGAAAGTATCAAAGTGCAGATAAGTTAGAAGAAATACGAAAAAATAATAGAGAACGACAAAGAAAATTTCGTGAAAAAAGTAAAATGCAAGCTAACGTTACAGAAATGTTAGAGTAACACTATAGATAAGAAAAGAAAAAAGTAGATAAGATTTATTACTAACTGAAAGAAAAATTTATAAGTTAAGTAATAAAAAAGCTAGTATAAGCCGTCAAACTAAATACTAACTTTAATCAAATTTTATGATAATATTTTAATTCAAAATTTTAAAAAAGTAAAGAAAAAATTAATAGAAGGAGGAATTTATATGAGTGAGAAAACTAAAAAAGAGCCAATAACATATTCAAGATATGGAGACTATTTAATACCAAATTTAATATTGGACAATGGAAAGGTTAGACCTAAAATTGGAAGATATGGAAGGCTAAGATTAAAATTTTTAAAGGAAGAAATGAAACCAGTTTATACAAAAATGTTAATGGAAGATACACTGACAGATTATTTATTAGAAGTAGATGCTAGAGCTACAGATATGGAAAATATGTTGATAAATGAGATGAAAAAATATCAAAACATTGATGAAAAATTAAAGGAAAAAGATCAAATGAAGTGGGTTGGAGCAATGAATATGATAGCGTATTCAGCAAGAGAAATGGTACTTGGAAAATGTATAAACACTTATAATATTTAATGAAAAAAGTGCTTGAATTTAATAAAAATTCAGGCACTTTCCTATAAAAAAAGCTATATTAAATTATAAAAAGAGAGCATATTTATTGTCTAGCAAGCACTGAATTTGTGCACTCACACAAATTCGAACGTGGGATATCCCAAACCCCAAAAAGGAGGAAATAATGAGAAAAAGAGAAATAAAATTAAGTGTATATCTTAATGATGATGAATGGAGAATGTTAACTTTAAAAGCAGAAAAAGTTGGATATAACAAATCAGCTTTAGTAAGAAGTTTAATAGAAGGATTTAAACCTAAAGAAAAACCATCAGATGAATTTTACGAAGATTTAAATTCGATAAGGAAAGTTGGAAATATATTAAATCAAATTGCAAGAAGAGCACATTATCAAGGATATATCGAAGATGAAAAATTTTTAAGAAAAATGGAAAATGAATTACAAAATCTTATATTGAATATAAAGAGAAAATATTTGTCGCCAGAGAAAAAATAAAGTATGATAAATCTGTCGAATTTTGTAAGAAAGAAAATTCGACAGATTATTTGCAATATGTGGAAAAAATAGTAAATCTATGATAAAATGCTAGTAAATATTTTTGAAGGGAGAAAATGGTATGAAAGAATTAGAAGATAAAGTAGTAAAATTTGCAGAAGATAGAGATTGGTTACAATTTAATACACCAGAAAATTTAGCAAAATCAATATCTATTGAGGCAGGAGAATTATTAGAGTGCTTTCAATGGAATAATAATTACAATAAAGATGAACTTAAATATGAGATTGCAGATGTTATGAATTATTGTATTCTTTTATGCCATCAAATAGGAGTTGATCCTAAGCAAATAATTTTAGATAAAATGAAAATATCAGAGAAGAAATATCCGATAGATAAATCTAAGGGCGTTAGTACAAAGTATAATAAATTGTAATATATGAAAGGAAAAAGATATGTCATCAGTTACCAATAGAATCAAGGAAATAAAACAACCTAGAGGAGGATATGTTAATCCGAGAAAGTTTAGAGAAGTAATATTAAATGATGAAAAAAATTTAAATGATGAAGAAAATGTACATGCAAGTATTATAGGAATGGCAGTTGATTATTTATCAAGAATAATTATGGGAGATACTAAAGAAGATGCTTTTAAAATATCATTAATAGGTGCACAGATAATACAACAATCAAATAAGGCTCAGAAACTGTTAGATAAAATTAAAGGGGTAGATGATAATTCAATTATAGCAGCATGTAAATTGGTTGGTTATGATGTGTGCGTTAGAGCAGGCAAAAATTTTTTTAAACCAATAGAAAATATCAATCCAGATAAAAATACAATAGAAAATATAAGAATTATGGTTAACAGAATGGAAGCTTTTATTAAAGAGTATGGACCTATAAAGGAAAAAGGAATGACTTTTATTGGTGGTTATACACAAACAATAACATCTGGTGATGCTGATTTTATGACGGAAGATACTTTATGGGAATTTAAAGTTTCTAATGATAGACCTAAGAGTATTCATACATTACAATTGTTAGTGTACTATTTGTTAGGGATACATTCTGATAAGGAAAAGTACTCAAAAATAAAGAATTTAGCTATTTATAATCCAAGATTAAATAAAGTTTTTATTATAAATATAGATGAAATTAGTGATGAAACAATTAAATTAGTAGAAGATGATGTAATAGTTTATAGAAAAGATAATTCTATGCAATTAAAAAACAATGAAAAATTCTTTACAATTACAGATTTAACTAAAGTTTTAGGATGTTCAAGATATAGAATTATGCAATTATATAGTATGGAAGGATTACCTTTACAAAAATATAAAAATAAATATGTAATACATAGCAATGAATTATCAGAATGGATGATATATAAAGAACAAGAAGAGAGAAAAAGACAAAAACAAATGCTAATATCTAGTTGTATTGGAGTAGTAATTTTATTAATAATGATTGTAGGATTATTAGTTGTATTTTTTTAATACAATATATTTATATAAAATAATAATTAATGGGGGCAAATTATTATGATAGTATATGAAGCGACAAAAGAGATATTTATTAATGATGTAATAAATAATCAAATAGCTGGTAGAATAGAACAATTATATAGACTAAGAGTAGGACAAAATGTTAATCCAAGAGAAAAAGAAGCTTGGAAAAATTCCATGATGTATATGAATAATGTTTTAAATGATGTTAGTATTCCTAATAATAGTGGGATAGCAATAGAATTTAAAATTCCATATACTTCTAAAAGAATAGACTTTATTATAACTGGAAGAGATAAACAAGGGAGAAATATTGCAATTATAGTTGAGTTAAAACAATGGACAGAGGCTGAAATTGTTGAAGGACAAGATGGTATTGTTAGAACTTTTACAGGTGGTGCAATGAGGGAGGTTGCTCATCCTTCTTATCAAGCATGGTCATATGCTGCATATATTGAAGATTTCAATGAAAATGTTCAAAGAGACAATGTTAAATTATTACCTTGTGCGTATTTACACAACTATGAAAATGTTGAACCTAAGACTATACTATCGGACAAGTATAAAGATTATATTGAAAAAGCTCCTGTATTTATTAGTGGAGATGCTTTAAAATTACGAGAATTTATTGCTAAATATGTTACAGAAGGTGATGATAAAGAAACATTATATTTAATTGAAAATGGAAAAATAAAACCTTCTAAATCATTACAAGATTGTATAGCAGGAATGGTAAAACAAAATAAAGAATTTATATTATTAGATAATCAAAAAGTAGTATATGAAACAGCAATGGAAATGGCAAAGAAATCTAATGAAGATGGTAAAAAGAGATGTTTAATTGTTAAAGGTGGACCTGGTACTGGAAAAACAGTTTTAGCAATTAATTTATTATCAGATTTAACAAATAAGCCATATGAGATGGTGTGCCACTATGTTACAAAGAATGCAGCACCCAGAGCAGTATTTAAAGCTAAATTAAAAGGAACAGAGAAAATATCTAAAATAGATAATATGTTTAAAGGTTCAGGAATATATACTGAAGCTAAAAAAGATGATGTAGGAGTTATTCTAGCAGATGAAGCACATAGGTTAAATGCAAAATCAGGAATGTTTAAAAATCAAGGAGAAAATCAAATAAAAGAAATTATAAATGCAGCTAAGTTTTCAGTTTTTTTTATTGATGAAACTCAAAGAATAGATATTTACGATATAGGTTCAGTTGACGAGATTGAGAAGTATTTAGATGAATTCGGAGTAGTAGGAGAAGAAAGAAAAATATTAGAGCTTGAATCTCAATTTAGATGTAATGGTTCAGATGGATATCTAGCATGGCTAGATGATGTACTAGAAATAAGAAAAACAGCTAATAATGATGGATTTGATATTGATTACGATATTCAAATAATGGATAATCCTAATGATGTTAAAGATAAAATATTTGAATTAAATAAAATAAATAATAAAGCAAGATTATTGGCAGGATATTGTTGGAATTGGATTAAAGAAGGTAAAAATGATACGAAGATTCACGATATAGTTATACCAGAATATAACTTTGAAATGAGTTGGAATTTAGGAAGCAGTTCGACTTGGGCAATTGATCCTGAATCTGTAAATGAAGTAGGATGCATACATACATCTCAAGGATTAGAATTCGATTATGCAGGAGTAATAATTGGTAAAGATTTGAGATATGAAAATGGTAAAATTATTACTGACTATACAGAAAGAGCAAGTACAGATAATTCATTAAAAGGAATTAAGAAAATGTACAAAGAAAATCCTGAAAAAGCATTAAAACTAGCTGATGAAATTATAAAAAATACATATAGAACTCTTATGACTAGAGGACAAAAAGGATGCTACATCTATTGTGAAGACAAGCCATTAGCTGAATATTTAAAAAGTAGAATAAATGGATGTAATGGAATTACTTATTCGATTGATGAAGATGAACATTATACAAACTTGGGTGTTGCAGAAGAAAGTGAAGAATACAAATATGAATAAAGTAAAATGTAGAAATGAAATTATGGAAAAGATAATATCAAATAAAATTCAATGCAAACACTATGGAGAAGTTATTGAATCAAACGGTATTCACGAGTTTGTAACATGTAAATGCGAAACTTGTAGTGTAGATGGAGGACATTATCACTTAGGCCGTTCTTATAAAAATAGTCCAGAAGAGGATTTCATTGAATTAAGTAAAGTTGAAGAAGATGATGAATAAAAGATAATTAACAAAAGAAAAGCAAAATAATAGTAATTATATATTACAGAATTATTTTGCTTTTTTGATAATAACTTACAAGTTTCGACAAATTTTTTGTAAAAAGATATTATATAGTATTTAAGGAGGAATTTATGTACGAAAAAATAGTAAATTATTTTGAAGAAAATTTTTGCATTGAAAATATATATTTTAGAAAATATTATAAAATGTGGATATTTGGAATAATAGGTACATTAATATTAGAATTTATAATCAATTATATATTGTCAATACTAATAGAAAATTTATGGACAAGAAGCGGATTAATACTAATGATTGACTTTATTATTACTATTATAACAATGATATTGATATATGTTTTACCATTAATAAAGATATATCGAAAAAAGGTGAATTGTCAAACAAAGATTGATTGGATAGGTTCGCTAATGAAAGAGGAAAGTTTGAGTGCGTATAGAGAGATAGAAATTAAAAATATGGAACAATTTTTAAAAAACAAATGTAATATCAAAAAAGTTGAAAGTATTAATGTGATTATAGAAACAATAAACCAAGAAATAGAACAAAAATATAAAAATAAGAATTTTATAGAGAAGTATTTTAATAATACAATTTTACCGTTAATAATTTTGATATTAACAGTTTATTTTACAAATAATAATGAACAGCAATTGACTGAAATTGTTGCTAAAACTATAACCTCAATTGCAAGTATTCTATTTGTGATGTATTTTATACAAAAAATAAGAAAGATAAATGTTACACCTGTAGATAAAGTAGAGAATTTAATAGAATTAAAGAGAGTTTTTAATGATATTAAAATAAAATGGAGTAGATAAATAAAAAATAAATATATAAAGGAGGACAAAACTAATTGGATAATAAAAAAGGTGAGCATAGAGCAGAAGCTAGTAATCCATTTTCATCTGGAGGTGGAGGAGTAAATTATGAAATAAGCGTACAAACATTTTTTGTGGCTTCAATGATATTAGGATGGAAGATTATTAATTTAAAAGCTGAAAAAGTTGAAAAAATTAAATTACAAGGAAGATATGAGGGATACGATACAGATGATTGTATTATTTTTGGAGATAATGGAAATAAAATGCTTTGTCAAATTAAACATTCTATTTCAATAACTAAAAGTGATACGGTATTAAAGGATGTTATTAAAGGAGCTTGGAATGATTTTAATAACGATGAACTGTTTAATATAGAAAATGACTGTATTGATATAATTGTTTCTGGTCTTTCAAAAACAGATATTGAGTCGTTAAAAACAATTAATGCGTGGGCAAATTCATGTGAAAATGAAGAGGAATTTATTAATAAAATATATACTAATAAATTTAGTAGTAATGATAAGAAAAAGAAATTTGAAATTATAAAATATTATCTGATGCAAGAAAAAGATGATTTAACAGATAGGGAAATTTGGCAATTTTTAAAAGTATTTAGTATAAGTATTTTAGACGTGGACACACCTAATAGCTACATAAAATCTTCTTTTATGTCTGCATTAGAAAGTTTAGTAAAAGAAGATAATTTTGGAAATAAACTATATTCCTATGTTGCAAACCAAAATCAAAATGCTGGAACAATTTCGTTACAACAAATAAAAGAAGAATTAGGCTTTAAAGTAATTACAAATGATAATAAAATAAAAAGAGATATACAAAAATTGCAAGAGCATACTGATTTAATAATAGATAATATGAATAGTGAGGTTGCTGGTATAACAATAAAAAGAGATGAAGAAATAGACAAACTAAATGACTTGCTAGAAAACAACCAATTAGTTTTAATAACAGGGGAAAGAGGAATAGGAAAATCTGGGATTGCTAAAGAATATTGGAAAAAATATTGTAAAAATAAATATTCACTAGCGATTAGAACTGAAGAGTTTAATCATCCAAATATTCAAAATGTTTTCAACGGTATAGGAGTTAATAGTAATATAACTGATTTATTTAATATAATTACACTATATAATGATAAAATATTATTTATCGAATCGCTAGAAAAAATATTGGAATTGGAAAGTAATAGGGCATTTTTAGACTTTTTATCATTAATTTCGAAACATCCTGAATGGAAGATTGTAGCAACAACAAGAAATTATGCTGTGCAACAAATAATTATGAATTTTATTAGTGAGTATGGTATCAAATATGATATTATTGAGATAAATAAGTTTTCAAAAGAGCAAATAGATGAATTTATAGAGAAATTACCAAGTTTCAAAGCATTAAACTGTAATGAAGAGATATTAGAATTAATAAAAAATCCATTTTATCTATCATCAGTTTATAAAGTAATTAATAGTGGATATATTTTAAAGAAAAATGATAATAAGGACACAATAAAAAACATTATATGGGAAAATATAATAAAGAAGAATAGTGAGAGAGTTGAGGGGTTGCCATATAAAAGAGAGAAGACATTTATAGAAATTGCTTTAAAAAGATCTTCTGCAATGACATATGCAGTAGATATGAATCAATTTGATTTTTCTGCTATAACTAAACTAGAAGAAGATGGGCTGGTTTCTGTAAAAGATGGATTTGTATATTTAACCCATGATGTATTTGAAGATTGGGCAATAGAAAAACATATAGAAAAGGAATATAAGATATACAATAATAATTTAACTGAGTTTTTTAATAATATTGGTTGTGAACAATCTATGTGTAGAGCATATAGATTGTGGTTAAATGAAAAAGATGATGATTTTATAAATGCTTATATTAAAGAAGTATTTTCTACAAATGAACTAAAGAATATATGGTATGATGAAACTATGTCAGCTATAATATTTAGTAATAAAGTAGATAATATATTAAACTTTCTAGAACAAGAACTATTAAATGACAATTGCAATTTATTAAAAAGATTATGCTTTATGATAAGAGTTACAGCCAAAAAACCTAATATGGATTTATTTAATCTAATGAAAAATGAAAGGATGGCAAAGAAATCAGCGTTAATTACTTTGAAACCATATGGAGAATCATGGAAGGAAATAATTAAGTTCTTATATACAAAAAGAGAAGAATTATCAGATGATATGAATATTCATTGTTTTGAAATACTAAAAGAATGGTCATCTATAATAAATATAAATGAAGAGTTACCAACGGAAGCAAGAGAAGCCGGATTGTTATCACTATTTATAATAAATAGAATTAAAGATAGTTATGATGAAAGAGAAATAGTAAAAAACATATTCTCAATAGCAATGATGACTTATAGTAGTATATCAAATGAATTTAATATATTTTTGGAAGAAACAGTATTTAATGAGACAAAAAGGAAAAGAAAGAATTATATAGATGATATAGCTGAACAAATATATAATAGCCTTAGTACATGTTTTATAGCCAAAAATAATCCGGAGATTTTAATTAAAGTAGCCAAAAGAGAATGGTTTTTAAAAGAAAAAACAAAAGAGAAAACAAAATTACCATTTTATTCATACGATGATTTGGATGAAAATAAGGCATATGGTTTAAAGTTTTCTTCAAGGCATGATTATTTTCCGCCAAGTGGAAAAAGAGAACCATTTAGAAGCCTATTTATGTATTGCCCTAAAAAAGCTATAGATTTTATTATAGAATTATGTAATATATGTGCTGAAACATATATAAATAATAGCTTAAAGGAATATAGTGAGGAAGAAAAAACAAAAATTTTAGAGAAAATTGTCTATGAAATAAAGAAAGAAGATGGAACAATAATTAAACAATATGGTATAAACAATTTTTGGTTAGCATATAGAGGGATGAGTAATACACCATATTTAATAGAATCAGCATTAATGGCATTAGAAAATACTTTGATTGAACATTTTGAATATTTTAAAGATAATAAAAAAGAGATTGACTATTGTATGGACTATATTTTATCAAATAGTAATTCTGTATTGACTACTTCTGTTTTAGCATCAGTAGCTATACCATATTATAAAAGCTTAGGAAAAAGTGTTTTACTACTTTTACAAAACAATGACTTTTTTGATATGGACATATCTAGAAGAGTCCAAGAAATGGGAGATAAAGAATTAAATTGGTTTGCTATGCATAATGATATATTGAAAAAACTATATGAAGAGGATAGAAAAACGGCAGCAACAAGAGAATGGAGAGTAGAAACGTTAGAAAGTCTTTGTACAAAACTACAATTTACAGAATTAAAAGAAGATGTATGGGAGACGATAGATGAACTTAATAAAAAAAATAAAGACATAAATGAATGGAAGTTTAGGTTAAATAGAATTGATGTACGAAAATATGAATTTGAAGTAGATGAAAAAAATAATCAAATTATTTGTACAAGCGGAAAAATAACAGATGAAAATTTATTAAAGATATCAGAAGAAACCAAGAAAAAGAATGAACTAATGAATAGATTTTGGAAGATTATTAATTGGACAAATGAAGCTAAAAATAATGTTTTTGAATTCTCTACATATAAAAATGTAAATATGCTTCTTAAAGAAGTTAAGGAACTAGTTACAATTTATGATAAGATAGATGGTGATGAAAAATTATCTTTATATATGGTTGGAATAGTAGAAAGCATTGCAATTATATACATTAATTTCAATAGTGAATTAGAAGTAAGTGAAAGAAATTGGTGCATAGAATTTATGACAAAAGAATTTACAAAATATGATAAAAATCTAAATTCAATTACTGGAAATGGGAAAATAGATAATACTGGATTGTGGATTGTTGCAGAAGCGTTTCCGTATATTTGCGATAAATTAACAGAAAAGGAGAAAAGGAAATTATTGACCCAAGGGTTAACGTCTTGTGATTTAGATATTAGATTACATACAGCTATTGGAATAGGAAAATATTTATGGAATGTTAATCAAAAATTAGCAAAGTGGTGTATAGATTTAGTTGATTATTTTGATGTACTAGATTCAAAGGAACAACAAAAAAATAGAACTATAGATTATATTGATAAAAATGAAAGCAATTATTCAAAATGGATAAAAGAAATAAGAAAGAAATTATTAAAAATCAATGATTTTTCTAAATTAATCAACAACAAAGAAGAATATTCTTTATATAGTGTTACAGAAAAAATGATGATGTTACCACAAAAATATGATGCGGAATGGGATAATATTATTTTAAAAATATTAAATAGAATTATATTGGCTGAAGAAGAAAAAAATGATTATAGAAAAATAGGATATAGAAAAAATGAAGGTTATTTTGAGCTATTAAAATATTATACTGACTTTTTTGGAAATTATTTTTATCAAATGGGATTGAATGATTTAGATAATTATATGGAGGCTATAAATAAAGCATGTAACAATGCACCTTATTTTATGAGATGGACATTGCTACAATACAGATTATTGACAGAAAAAAATAACGATACAGATAAATATTGGGAATTCTTTAATAAAATTTCAAACATAATGATTGATATTTCTAAAGAACTTGCAATTGGAGAAAAATATAAATATGAAGAAAGAGTTAAAATATTGTCAGAGTATATTTATTTAAATACGCCATGGCAACCAGTGGACTTTGAAAAACCACCAATAAGTGGGGGCGTTAAATATATTTGTGAATTTGTAAAAAATTCAAACAATAATGTTATTGTATTTGAGGGGATAAGTTCTCTAATGTATTACTTTCCTGAACTAATATTAAAAGAGGGATTAATTACATTTAAAACATTGTCGGAAAATGACATAAAGAGTAACTTAGAAAAAAGTAGTAATAGTATATTCTATTTAGAAAATTTATTACATTCATATGTAATAAATCTTGAAAATAATACTATAACAAAGGAGTTCTATAATATTTGTGAAAACATATTAAACGCATTAGTTGAATGTGCATCATCTAAGGCATATTATATAAGAGAATATTTAATGAAGTCTAAAAAAATAATATAGAATTTACAATGTAAATTGGCAAAACAAAGTCATCTAAAAAATGTTTTGCCAATTTGCTATTTATTATTCTAAAGAACTATTTATCAACTGAACTCCATCTGCAAACCCATTCCTATAATACTTTTCATTCCAATAATCACAATAATCTAAAAAATTATCATCAAGTTTATATAATTGTTGTCTAACATATTTCTTATTACATTCAGGTACATTTCTTAAAATATTTTCAGCTATTTCATCAAAATAAATCCAATGTTTTTTATCTTCAGCAGATTTTAAAGCAGAGATATCTTCATCTCTATAAATAAACCAATCTTTCAAAATATCATCATTAACTTCTCTTAAATTTTTCATAATAAAACCTCCAAAATGATTTTTAATTTTATAGAAGATTACTGCAAAATTTTACCAAATAAAATTGGGAAAATTTTGGGAAGAATTGCTTCAAAAAACATCCTAAAATTGCATAAATGTTCAATAAACCAAATCTTCTATAAATAGCTAAATACCAATAAAAACTTGAGTTTTCATAAATCTTCAAAAGTGCCTTTGCCGGCGCTCATAACCCGAAGGTCGATAGTTTGAGTCCATCCCCCGCAACCACTGAAATACTTCTGTTTAAGCTAATTACAGAGGATTTTTTATTCCTCTGAAGAATCCATTTAAGAGCATTAAAAACCGTTAAAAAGCATTAAAACTTGTTTCATAAAGGGAAAATAAAGTGAAAAAAATAATACTAAAGTGAAGTGAAATATACTAAGTAATCTCAAGACATTTGGGATTATTTTTTGTAGGTTTTATATGTATAAAGGAAAAATTGATAAATTAATTAATGAAATAAACAAAATTGCAAGATTAAAAAGAATATCATATAAATTAGAAAATATATATGAAGAATATGATGAATATATTGAAGATTAGTATTTTATGGAATGGCTTAGAATGTCTCAAGATGGCATAACACAAATAGAAGAACCAAATAATATGCTAGAGTTATTTTTTGAACAAATATTAGAAGAAATTGAAATTACAATTTTTAGAGGTATAGTGTATGGAAAACAAATAAAAGAAAAATATAAAGCACATGAAACAAATGAAGTATTTGTACTTGCTAAAAGTGGTGTATGTTATGAAGAATATATGATAAATAACTATGAAATGGATTTGCCTATTAAGGTAAGTTAATATAGTTATTTATAAAAAAGTGTAAAATTGGGCCTTATAATTAAAAGTATTTCACACTTTTTAATATTGATATAATTTACTAAAGAGTCATATTATCCTATTATTTCAGATACAAGATAATACTAAGAAAATTAATGGACTTTAGTATCATCATCGCAACAGCAAACACATTCCAATGCTATTGTATAGGCAAATATCGGAATATGTGGATATTTGCCTTGCTAATTTTCCTTCTTTTTAGACCTTTTTAAGTAACTATTCAAAGATTTTTTTATCCGTTACACATAAAGACTTGTAAAACCATTTATAATATATAAGTTATAAAATAGATTATTTATTGATAATAAATCAAAACAGAATAATAATATCAAATAAAATGAAAACTGTAAGTGTATTATTTAATAAAATTATAGTTATCTTAAAAGGTATGGGCTTAAAACTTTGTATTTAATTTAACTTGTAAAATAACTTAACAAGACCCATAGAATCACAAATTGATGTCAAATTCAATACTATTTAGTTTTGAAATTTCAAAATCAGTGTTGCGAATTTTTTTGTCTAATTGTTGAATTTGAGATTTGATTTCTTCTTGATTGTAATTAATTTCTTGAATTTGAAAATATGAATTATTTACTTCAGTAACTCTTTGTTTTAAATTACGATAATTTAACAAAGTATGTAAATTATCTTTTAATTTTCTTAAGTTGCTATTTTCAACTATTGCAGATTGAATTGTTCTACCATCAGAAAGTTTAAATGAATTGTTTTTTTCATAGAGTATGCTTTTTAATTTGGAAATCTCATTAGCTAATTTATTAACTTCAGATAATTCTTCCTTAAAATCATTTTTATTGTCTTCAACTATATTAGTAGTACCATTCAATTCCTGAATAGAAGTATTTAACACGTGTTTTTTTAATGCAAAAAACAAAGATGAATATTTTCTTTCGTTTTCATCGATTATACACATTAAACTAGATAAATTTATTTTCATTTTTATCTCCTCCTTAATTTTAATAAATTATAAATCTAATAGAAATAAAAAGGTCGCAAAAAAAGCGACAAAAAAAATAACGCTATAGAATAGCGTTGCAGTATGTAAATAAATAATCGTTTATGATGTTTAAATCATAAATATTATTATCTAAACAATAGCAAATAATTAGGTCAAATTTATTTGTACTTAAAGAATAACCAGCTGAGTTTAACAAAGTATTAAATTCAGATTTATTTAATCTTAGAGAAAAACATAATTTGATAATCACATTTTTTCTAGGAATATAATCCTGATTACATCTAATTTTAGAGAACAACTTGCGATCAATATCTACACGCTTGTAAATTTCAGAATCTTTATGACCACTTTTGTCTATATAATAGAAAAGTGTTTCATTAAAGTTCTTAGACTTACTACAATTTAAATATTCGCATATCTTACTATTCATAAGAACACCTCCATTTTTAATTTTTCTACATTTGATAATTGTAGTTTGAGGCTTATAGCCAAATAAAAGAGATTTATGTTCCGTGAATATTTAAATTGTAAAAATATTATAACATATTTTTAGTAGAAAAATCAATGACTTTAAAAATTTTAATCCACATCTTGACATCGTTACGTAACAATGATAAAATAAAAATATAAGAGGTGAGGATATGGAATATAAAGTATCAGAACTTGCAGATAAAGCGGGAGTTACAAAAAGAACTATACATTATTATATAAGTAAAGGATTGCTTTTTCCACCAGAAGGTAGAGGAGTAAATAGTCTGTATAATGATGAACATTTAGAAAGAATACTTCTAATAAAAAAACTACAAGCAGAATATATGCCATTAAATAAAATAAGAGAATATATTTTAGAGAATCCTACAAAGAAGGTACAAAGAGAATCGAAAAAAATAAGAACAAAGATAATTAGAGATAAAAGACAAGAAGTATACGTTAGAGAAAATGTATGTGATATATTTGAAATTCACTATTCAGAAGAAAATGGTGAAAAATATAAATATATTATAGAGAATGTAAAAAAATACGTAGAAAAAATGATGGAGGATTAATATGAATATAGTAGATTTAAGAGAGTTAGCTCTCAAAAAAGTAAAAATAACAGGTAATGTTATAGGAAAATTTGGATCATTTGAAATTGAACAAGTCTATAAAAATAATACAAAAGATGTGTTAGAAGTAGGATATACATTTCCAATTATTGAAACAGCAACGGTTGTTGGATTTAAAATAAATGTTGGAGATAAAATTTTAGAGGGCAAATGTAAGGAAAAAGGAAAAGCTAAAAAAGAATATCAGAAAAATATTGTTAAAGGAAATAGTGCATATATGATGGAACAAGAAACTGACAATACATTTAAAATTTCTGTTGGAAAGCTTGATAAAGATGAAGAAGTTACGGTAAAAATTCAATATATAGATAAATTTGAAATTATTGATAATACTATACAAATTTTAATGCCTACATTAGTTACTCCTAAATATAAATCTAACATTACAAGTAAATTAGTTTATGGAAAAGTGGATTATACAATAGACTTTAATATAAATATTGATAAGTCATTGTAGGTTTGTCAAACATATGTCACACTTATTTGATATCACTAGTGTTGAAATAC
>OGPS01000493.1_pt1 | contig 37347 bp, 35 predicted proteins | sample 1552931 | NCBI WGS metagenome assembly OGPS01 (sample SAMEA2580252, study PRJEB22360) | human gut metagenome | biome: human gut; feature: human-associated habitat; material: faeces | place: Denmark | collected 2008/2010 | reverse complement strand
CGAGATCCTTCATTAAGGCGTAGGTAAACCTACCCCGTATAATGCGTCAGCCCTGGGGGCTAGAGCGATGCGAGTAGACCATTGTCCGCAAAGCTCAAGTAGTGGGAGCGCTCGCCGTCAGAGGTCACTGAGGCGTGGTAACGGCCGAGGATGAGGTGGTCGTTGAGACGGATGTTGCAGACGGAGGCTACCTGCTTGACTCGCTTGGTAAGGTCTATATCCTCGGCACTGGGCTGTAAGTGACCTGTGGGATGATTGTGCGCTAGGATGATAGCTGAGGCGTAGAGTGTGATAGCGGGAGCCAAAATGAGTCGTAGATCGGCAACGGCGTGGCTGACACCTCCTGAGGAAACTAAGACATTCTTGATGACTCGTCCCGAAGCATCTAGGTAAAGGCACCTTAGCTCCTCATGATCTAAGTCCTCCAGATGACGTCGTAAAACGCGGTAAGCGTCTAAGCTACAGGTGATCGGCGTACGCTGAGGTGGTGGGGTGTCACGTAGTCTGCGTCCCAGCTCGATGGCTGCGAGTATGGTGCAGGCGCGTGCATCGCCTAGTCCGGCAAATCGCTTTTTCTTTTCTCCAGGTATGCTTCCAGTGAGGTAGGCGTGGTCTATCTCTAGGAGCCGACCAAGGTCGTTCTCAAGCCCACTCATGAGCTTCTTAGCTAGGTCTAGAGCTGTGTCCTGCTCTGTACCAGAGTTGATGAAGATAGCCAGCAACTCAGCATCTGAGAGGTTCCGAGCACCAAGTCTGAGGAGCTTCTCGCGAGGACGATCCTCCTCGCTCCACTGCTTGATGGTATTCTTGGTAGAGCTTTTGGACAATGGCTTAGCTGGCTGAAGGGGTTTGTCTGCTTTCATCTATCGGTCTGTGGCTGGGGGAGTAAGTTTTGCAGGATACGCTCTAAAAGGGGCTCCCAAGGTGTGGAGAGGTCTAGCGGTGCGAACTCAGGATGGCGTCGCTGCCAGGTGAGCTGCTTGCGGGCAAAATGACGACTATTGCGCTGTATGAGACGTACCCCCTCTGTCAGATCGTACTGTCCATCGAAGTGTGCAAAGAGCTCTTTGTATCCTACCGTATTGAGCGCATTGAGCTGACGATGAGGGTAGAGCGCCTTAGCCTCATCGACCAAGCCCTCCTCGATCATCATCTCCACGCGCTGGTTAATCCGCTGATACAGTTCCTCACGGGGACGTGTCAGGGCATAGGTGAGCAGACGGAAGGGACGCTCGGCATCTTCGCCTGAGTGGTAAGAAGAGAGTGGAGCCCCGCTGCTGAGGTACACTTCTAGCGCATGCATCACACGACGATGGTTGCAATGATCTACCTTATTATAGTATAGCGGATCAACGAGCTGTAACTCAGCAAGGATGCCTGCCAGTCCCTCTCTCTGATAACGCTCGTGAAGCTGCACTCGCACCTCTGGATCAACAGGGGGAATATCGTCTATGCCACTACAAATAGCGTCGATGTAAAGCATAGACCCACCGCAAAGGATGACGACGGGCTGTTCCCGAAAGAGTTGCCCTAGGAGCTCCATGACCTCTAGCTCATATCGTCCAGCACTATACAGCTCGGAGATCTCATGGGTTGCTACGAAGTAATGTGGAGCTAATCGTCGCTCTTCTTCCGTTGGGGTGGCTGTGCCGATAGGCATGCCACGATATATCTGCCGAGAGTCTGCCGAGAGGATAGGTAGGGGCTCAGCGGTGGAGCCTAGATGGCGCGCCAATGCTATAGCAAAGGAGGTCTTCCCTACACCTGTAGCTCCTGTGAGCACGATCAGTGTAGGGGAGACCTCCTTTAGTTTGCCTGTGCAGCAGCTCATCGGAGAGGAAGCTAAGTCTTACTCTTCATCTACGATGCTAAAGCCGTCGCTGGAGAGTTCATCAGCGTTAAAGAGCTCCTCGTCAAAGGCTTCGTCCATTATTCCTAAGGGAGCATCGCCAGAGAGAGCATCACCGCCCAGACCACCGACAAACTCCTCGGGGTCAGTCTGTCGTGGTTTCTTACCCTCTAGAGAGATGATCTTGGGGCTGGACAGAGAGCCACTATGTATCTTGACCAGCTGAAGGCGTAGATAGCGATCTTCAAAGAAATCATAGAGATAACGCATCCGAGCTCCAGTCTCGTCAAGCATGTCCTCTAGACGAGAACTTTCGATATCATATTGATTGCCTGCGTCGGTCTCGAAGAAGTCGCTGGAGGCTACTTGTCCTATATTTTGCCAGCGATCATCGCAGAGATAAAACATACCAATCGATGCTGGATCGAATTCTAAGGTGTCGATCAGCAGGTCCATAAGCTGTGCAAAGGTGGCATCAGCTTGTATCTCAAAATCTAGAGAGAAGGTCTCCTCAGCCTCGGAGCTTACGTGATAGTGATGTATCATAAAGAGAATGTCGTGCTGTGTGAACTAAATGAATATGCCAAGCTAACCTCTACGCACTAGGTTGAAAAACTCCTCGCGAGTCTTCGACTCTTTGAAAGCTCCCGTGAAGTCGCTCGTCGTAGTGAGCGAGTTTTGCTTCTGTACACCACGCATCTGCATACACATGTGCTGAGCCTCGATGACGACGATGACGCCTAGCGGTGAGAGTGCCTGCTGGATGCAGTCTTTGATCTGTGTGGTCAGCCGCTCCTGCACCTGTAGGCGACGAGCGAAGACCTCGACGATGCGAGGTATCTTGCTCAGTCCTGTGATATACTTGTTGGGGATGTAGCCTACGTGCACTTTGCCAAAGAAAGGTAGCATGTGATGCTCGCAGAGAGAGTAAAAGTCTATATCCCGCACGATGACCATCTGCTGGTAATCCTCTCTAAATGTTGCAGCACGTAGGATCGCTAAGGGATCTTCCTGGTAGCCCTTGGTGAGGAAGTGGAGTGCCTTGGACACTCGCTCGGGAGTCTTGAGCAGCCCTTCACGGTTTGGGTCTTCGCCTAGCTCTGTGAGGAGTTCCTTGACGTGTCCCTTCATCCGCTCTAGCTGTGTCTCAGATAGAAAGTCGTTGACCACGTAGTTTTGATTAGTGTGTAATATCTGTTGGGGCTCTTCCATGTATGTAAGATGGTTTTCAGAAAAAAGGATTCGATGATAAGTCTATGGGTACTATTCCGAGTAAATCTTAGCGCACTCGAACTTTCTCTCGCACGATGTACGCTTCTCGCATTAGCCGTGGGTAGGAGGCGCGCAGGGTATTGAGCTGTTGCTGAGCTTCATGCCGTGACGCATAGTCTCCTAATGATAATCGCCAAAAGGGTGCGCTATAAGTGACGTAAGAAGAAAGTTCAGGTGCTGCGCTCCTTAGCTGGCTGGCTAATCGATAGGCCTCCTGCTTAGCACCGCGCATATTGCTCGTATAGACCTGTATGCGATATCCCGTGATGATGCTACCTGGGGTGTGGAAGGTCTTGCCTACGACCGATCGTAGCCAGTTGGGCTGAGTAATAGTTACTTGGCCCCCACTGCTTTGCGTGGTTATATGGGTAAAGATGTCCTGTTCTTGAGTGCGCTCCTGAGCCACAAGCGAGCCAGATAGTACGGTCACACTCAAGAGTAGGACTAGTGAATGCCTTATGGGCGATGAGAGCCTCATTTGTTTGCTGTGATAATAGGTAAGAAGGTGTCGGCTTTGAGCGCAGCTCCTCCGATGAGTCCGCCATCGACGTCGGGCTGTGAGAAGAGCGACTCAGCGTTTGAAGCCTTACAGCTGCCTCCGTAGAGTATTGTGGTGAGATCTGCTAGCTTCTGGTCAAAGAGCGATGCTACCGTCTGGCGAATATGTTGGTGCATCTCCTGTGCTTGATCTGGCGTTGCTGTCAAGCCTGTGCCGATAGCCCATACAGGCTCGTAAGCTATGACTATTTGCTCCATCTGCTTGTGCGAGAGATGTCCGAGGGATCCACGCAGTTGCTCATCGACCACTTCGAAGTAGCGATTGCCTTCACGCTCTGCTTGCTGCTCGCCAACGCAGAAGATGACCTTCAGCCCATGAGCGAGAGCTTGATCGATCTTCTGAGCTAGTAGCTCGGCACTCTCCTTGTGATAAGCACGACGCTCGCTATGCCCGATGATGACGTAGGTGCAACCACAGGAGCGTATCATCTCAGCTGACACCTCACCAGTGTAAGCTCCAGCATCGTGTGCTGAGCAGTCCTGCGCGGCATACTCGATGTTGCTTCCTGCGAGTAGCCCCTTCATCGCTCCTAGATGAATGTAGGGCGGAGCTAGGATTACCTTACAGGGATTGCTGAGCTTTGCCACCTGCTCTTTGATATCTGTGATGAGCTGGAGCCCTGCGTCGAGGGTCATGTTCATCTTCCAGTTTCCAGCTACGATGAGTGTTCTCTTGTCCATGATATATGTGTATTGATTATTTAGTCTTGATTTGATACTCAGAATACTTAGCTTTGTCCTCCCACTGGATGCTTTGGATCAGCATAACAAGGCAAAATACGATCCAGGCGACGAGAAGTCCCCAGCGCTCTAGGTGTAGTCCTGCGTGAGGTGCTTGTCGTAGTACGGAGGAGAGCTTTTCGTAATCCTTGTCGGTATACTTTTCAGGAAGGTCTCTAACGGCTCTCTTGTCTAGGATGACTCCGTCAGAGATAAGCATAACAGAGGGCTGAGCCCGTGCCATGGTCTTGATGGTTGTACCGTCGCAAAAGTAAAGTGGATAAGCAGCTGCCGTCTTATTGCGCCAGCGTCCACGCTCTTCGGGTGTACTGCCGGAGATCCCGTACATAGCAATGCCGACAGACTCGGCCCAGTCGTAGAGCGCATTGATCTTGCGCCCGATCTGTATGGGAGTTGTCTCCCAATTTGGCGTTATAACCCATATCTGTGGACTCTCATTGAGTAGCATCGTCTGGGTTACCTCACGCTCTGTCGCTTGCTGAGAGCTTCCGCCGGCATAGATCGCAAAGTCCATGACGGGAGGCTTGTAGCCCTCCTTGATGACTCGCTCTTGGCGGTCAATATAAGTCCATGTAGAGTCGGGGAGGTCCTCCATGTTGAATGTCTCCCGCAGACCATTCTTCTCATAGATAAAGAGGTACTCGATCTCCTCTTGAGGAGCGTCTTCAGGGATCATGGTCAGCTCTCGCAGCGAAGCTCCGATCTTGTAAGGACGAAAGTCGATGAGCGGTAGATGCCTTAAGTTCCCTCCCACGAAAATGCCCCAACCTAAGAGGAGTAAGGCCTCTGCCACAAATGCTGTTGTGCCTCGTAAAGGTCGACTTGCCCTACGATAGGTCAGGAGGTAAACTATCGTGATCGCCATGAAGAAGACATTCTTACCAAAGGTCTGCCAATTGGTGAGCTTGAGTGCATCACCAAAGCAACCGCAATCGCTGATAGGGTTGAAGAGAGCTAGGTATAGTGTCAAGAGTGTCATCACACCCATAAAGATTGTGGTAGCCCATGCTGTGATCCTCCTCCACAGTCCCATCAAGAGGAATCCACCGAGGAGAAACTCAAAGGAGCAAAGGGCGACCGAAAGGGTTGGCGCCATAACGCTTAGATTCCCCAGACCCATCACTCTGAGGTACTCCTCTATCTTGATAGCTCCCCCCATAGGGTCTACTCCCTTGACAAATCCAGAGAAGAGTAGCAAAGCCACTAGTATGATGCGGGAGAGTTCGGATAGGATATATTGGACTCGTTGACGGCTCATAGGTTTATCTATAAATTATGGGGTAAGCTATACCTTGTCAAAGCGTAACTTGATCAATGCAAAGATAGCATAGTTTATCATATCCTGATAGTTAGCCGCTATGCCTTCGCTCACAAGCGTCTTGCCGGCGAGGTCTTCGATCTCCTTGGTGCGAAAGATCTTCGTCAGTATGATATCCGTTATCGAGCTAATGCGCATCTTGCGCCACGCCTCATCGTAGTCGTGGTTCTTGTCGACCATCAGCTGGTAAGTCTCCTCGATAAGCTGATCGTACAGCTCCAGCGCCTCTTCGGAAGACAGGTCGGGCTTGTCGCTTGGTGTGCGCTCTAGCTGTATGAGACCGATGATGCCATAGTTGACGATGCCAATGTACTCATTGTCCACGTCCTCCTCGACACGCTGCTCCGCCTTGGTCTCTAGGGAGCGTATGCGTAGCGCCTTGATCATCATCTGATCCGTAAGTGAGGAAGGGCGTAGTATGCGCCACGAAGCTCCATAGTCGTGTAGCTTCTGAGCAAAAAGCGTCCTACACTCTGCGACTATCTTATGGTACTGCTGCTCTGTATTCATAGACTCTAAAGCTTTAGGGTGCAGGGTGCTAATCGTTGAGCGCTAAGTCCAGCACCTCCTTGATTGTCTCTACATAGGAGAAAGTCAAGCCCTCAATGTATATAGGCTTGATGTCTAGGATGTCCTTCTCATTCTCTTTGCTCAGGATGAGCGTCTTGACGCCAGCCCGCTTGGCAGCTAAGATCTTCTCTTTGATACCACCCACGGGGAGGACACGCCCTGTGAGCGTTATCTCGCCACTCATAGCGATGCGGGGCTTCACCGTGCGTCGGGTCAAGGTAGAGACGAGCGAAGTCGCCATCGTGATACCTGCACTCGGGCCATCCTTTGGGATAGCTCCCTCGGGAACGTGTAGGTGTATCTCCAGCTTGTCAAAGGTGCTCTCAGGTATCTGCAGCTCCTCATAGTGTGCCTTGATATAGTCTAGAGCGATGACGGCACTCTCCTTCATCACATCTCCTAGATTGCCCGTGAGAGTCACCTTGCCTTCCTTACCACGATGTGTGGAGCTTTCGATGAAAAGAATTTCTCCACCCACCTCAGTCCAGGCTAGACCCGTGACGATGCCTGGCATGCCAAAGTCCTGCCAGATGTCTCGTGTATAGGGTGGCGTGCGAAGGTCTTGCTGTATGATCTCAGGGGTAATCTGTACGCTGTACTCCTGTCCCATGGCGACCCGCTTAGCCTGCTTGCGCATGAGCGCTGCTAGGTTCTTCTGTAGCGACCTCACGCCACTCTCTCGGGTGTAGCCCTCGATGAGATAGGTCAGGGCATCGGTGTCTATAGTAAACTGGTCGCTGGTTAGTCCGTGCGCCTCCAGCTCCTTGGGCACTAGATGACGATGAGCTATCTCGACCTTCTCCTCCAGCAGATAGCCAGATACCTGTATCAGCTCCATACGGTCTAGGAGCGGACGAGAAATGGTGCTGAGTGTATTAGCGGTAGCTATGAAGAGTACCTTGCTCAGGTCATAGTCTATGTCTAGATAGTTATCGTGGAAGGCCACATTCTGCTCCGGGTCTAGCACCTCTAGGAGTGCGGCTGCGGGGTCGCCCTTGTAGTCCGACGAAATTTTGTCTATCTCGTCTAGTACGAAGACCGGATTGCTCGTGCCCGCCTTCTTGATGCTGTCTATGATACGTCCGCACATCGCTCCAATGTAGGTGCGTCGGTGTCCACGTATCTCCGCCTCGTCGTGCAGACCTCCGAGGGAGATACGTACATACTTACGTCCGAGGCTCTCGGCGATGCTCTTGCCCAGCGAAGTTTTACCCACACCTGGAGGTCCGTAGAGACAGAGTATCGGGGACTTGAGATCGTTCTTGAGCTTGATGACGGCTAGATGCTCTAGGATACGCTCCTTGACGCGCTCTAGACCGAAGTGATCCCGGTTCAGTATCTCCTCAGCATGCTTGAGGTCAAACTGATCCTGACTATACTCCTGCCACGGCAGGTCAAGCATCAGGCGCAGATACTGCAGCTGTATAGAGTACTCGGGCGCTTGTGTCGGGATGCGCTCTAGGTTGCCTAGCTCACGGTCGAAGGTCTTCTGCACCGCTTCGCTCCACTGCTTCTTAGTTCCAGCCTCTCGTAGCTCTGCGATTGTTTGGTCAGCAAAGTCTCCCTCGCCCAGCTCCTCGCGGATGGTACGTATCTGCTGCTCTAGAAAGTGCTTGCGCTGCATCTCGTCCATGTCCGACTGAGTCTGCTTCACGATTTTCTCATTGATCTGTACGAGCTCGCTCGTCTGGCGTACATAGGAGATCAGCTCCATAACGAGATGCTTCGTGCCTGAGATCTTGAGGAGCTCCAGCTTAGCCCTAGGAGTTAGAGAGAGATAAGCAGGGGTAAAGTTAATCAGGAAGGGGAGATTGTTCTGAGCATTGAGTGCCTCGACAAAGTCCTCAGCGCCCTCCATGTGTCGTATCTTGACAAGCTCGACAAGCTCGTAGCGAAGCTTATTGAACGCAACAAAAAGCTCCGTGTCTTTCGTCAGATCCCTTTCCGAACGAGGTAATGCGAGTGGAGACTCAACCCGGCAGCGCAGGTAGGGATTCGTCTGCGTATAGTTGCTTGTGTGGACACGTATGATGCCTCGTATGATCGCTACGACATTGTCTGGCGAGGGGTGGATCATATCCTCGACGATACAGAGGACCCCCTCTTTGGCGAGAGAGCCTGGTGTGATGGGCGTGTCGGGGTCTGATCCGATGTAAGTCGTGGCAACGATATATTGTCCCTTGGACATGGCATTGCTCACGGCGTCTATCTGCTTGTCCTCAGTCAGCATGACTGCCTGCAAGACACAGGGAAAGATGACAGCGTTGAAGACTGGTAGCACGGGATAGGTGTTCCCTAACAGTGGTGACAGAAGAGCATCTCGTTCGTCGTCAAGTAGCTCATCTTCATCTATAACGTTCGGCAAGGGAATGACCATGCCGCCCGATCCAACGTTGGGTAATTCGGTCTCCACAAAGTCGTAATTGTCTTCTTTCATATGGACGATATTAGCTATCTATTGCGTAAATCTGCTTGTAACGTTTGCAAATATACCACATTTATCCGAGTAGGCGTGAGGAGCGAAGTGTTCGATAGCTCCTAGACTCCTCATAATCAGTGCGCTCTGAAAAGTCATATCCCTCTCCTCTCTCCCTCTCATACAGACCGCAATTTAGTTTCATCGGGAAGAAACTCCAGTTTCATGGGGGTGAAACTCCAGTTTCATAGGAGAGAAACTCTAGTTTCATCGGGAAGAAACTCTAGTTTCATAGGTGAGAAACTCCAGTTTCATAGGTAAGAAACTCTAGTTTCATCGGGAATGGCAATAGATCCTCATAGGACGACATCAGCTAGCGTGCGGAGATAAAGCAGCAGGCCCAACCGCCTTGTCGAAGCGATTGAGCCTGCTCTAGTTGCTCTATATGAATTGGATCAGATAGCCATCACTGCGATAGGCGTGCTATCCGATGCGCTGAGTCTGTTGTCGCTGTGCGACTACTCGACTACTTGACTACTACTCCTCGGCACGAAACATAGGACTCCATGGTGGAAGTAGCTTGGGTGTCTTGCCTTGGAGCTCCTTGGCACGTGGCGTGAGGTACTTCTTATTGACTACTAGGCGGAAGGTGTATGCGTCAAACCACGCGTCCGTCATGATCAGATACCCCTGATGTCCTGCAGTAGCTCCCCAGCTGTTCTCGACCATCCACTTGGTGGGCTTGCCCGACTTGTCTAGGTCTACCGCTACGAGTGTCATAGCGTGTGTGGAGCCACTGTCAAAGGATGCGATGCGCTCGCCCTTTGTCATAGTCATTGGGACACCCGTGATCGCCTCGTAGTCGTCGTAGCCGAGGGTGAGTAGGCCTGACTCTTTATTGAGCTCCTTGCCTACGTCGCAAGAGTAGTACATCATGTTGCCATCCTTGAGGGAGGCTATTGCCATCTCTTTGATCTCCTCCATGGGGAGGTTGATGTAGGTCCAGTCCTTGCCGTCCCAAGCGTGGCGGTCATACTCAATGGCGTAGGTCTCGTAGTAAGGCTGCGAGGGGTCGTTCATGATCATCACGTAGTCATCCTTGAGGTTGACGCCAATCATTTCTTGGTAGAAGCTTAGCGGGGTGTACTCCTTGGTCGAGAGAACCTTACCGTCGACATCTCTGAGGGTATACTCAAAGGTTGTGGGCGGTGTGCCGAGGTTTAGGCAGAGGAGGCGATAGATAGCTTGTAGTGTGGTCTCCTTCTCCTTGCGAAGCTCTGCCAGTGTGGCACCTTGCTGAGCTTTGCTACGTAGCTCCATGCCACCCTGACGGAGTAGCTTGGCTATGAGTGAGGAGAGACGCGATGTGTTGTTGCTACTGTAGGTCTCGGGCATTACGTCGCTAGGCACGACACCGTATTTGAGGAGGTTGTCCGAAATGCCGGTGAACTGCCCGCCGTCATTGATCGGGTGCTGAAAGAGCCACTCCACTTTGCGGTCGGTGATGGGAAGTGTGCGGGTCTCGAGGATGCCCTCGAGGAAGAGGTTGGCCTTCTCTAGCTGATCCCAAAAGAAGGAGTAGCAGTGGGAGAAGTAAAACTCTCCGAGGTTGTTGTCCTTGATAAACTGAGCACGTAGCACGTTGAAGCCTGTGAAGAGCCAGCAGCGCCCAGACCTCTTCTGATCGGTAATCCCCTTCGTGGGTACTCGGTAGGTGAAGTGGTCGTCGGGCGGTGTCGCGAGCTCGGCATTGGCGAGTACCATGCCGTTCTGTACGATGCTGTTGTGGAGGGCTCGCTCAGCTGGAGCCTTTGGAGTAGCTTGCTGGAGCTTCTGCAGAAGCTCTGGTGTGATGGCTCCGTCCGTGCGATTGGTACTTTCACTCTGTGCTAGTAGCATGATGCTGGATAGTAATAGGAGTAAGGGTAAGAGAAGTTTCTTCATAAAAGCGTATGTATAGATTTATATGACGGCAAAGGGTATGGAGTAGCTGTGCTTGCCCTCGCTGTCTGATAGTAATGCGTGGTAAATGCCTGAGGGGTAGCGCTCACCACTCGGCAGGCGGGTGATGATGGTGAGCTGACCTGTCAGTGCTACCTCCTGATAGATTAGATTGCCCGCACCGTCTAAGATGCGTACCGTAGTGCCTGCGGGAAGCTTGGAGAGCGTGACTTGGTCGGGATCTTCGGGGCGTAGTGGGTTGGGGTATATGTAGACCTCTTTGCTCTGTGTGGACCAGTCGCTTGTCTGACCGATATATAAGGAGACAAGCCCAGCCGAACTGGCTATGTAAAGCTCTCCTCGCTCTTGGTCAATGGCGAGAGAGAGCACGTCGTTGGTGAGTAGAGGACTATTGTCTTTGGTGTAATGAGCCAGCAGCTGCGTGCCGTCTGGCGAGAGGAGGTAAAGCCCGTCTGAACCAGTGCCGCACCATTTATTACCGAGCGCATCGATGGCGATGGCGGTAATGGGCATATTGTCGAGGACGTAGTAGAGGTTTGGCTCCTTGCCACCTACGGGTCTAGAGGCTAGCGGGGTGCTCTGCGAGATGAATGTGCTAGGACTGGCAACGCTGATGGGCCCTTTGTCAGTGGCTATCCAGAGGCTACCTGAAGGATCTAGAGCTAGGTCGTAGTAGTATTTGGCTGCGATCTCCTTGCCTGTGCGATCGACAAACTTAGTGACGAGGCGGTACTCATCGTCAGACTGATCCAGTGGCGTACCCTTGTCGTCAAAGATGAAGACGCCGTTGTTACCATCCGCTCCTCGGTGGAATATGGGTAGCCACTTGACGCCATTGGGTAGAGCCAGCATAGGACCGAAGGCGTTGACCAACTCTATGTCTGGGTACGAGATAGCTTTCATCGTGCCATCAGGAGTGCGCACTACGAGGGGGTTAGCTATCAAGCCTTGACCCTGCGCCATCCATAGGTTGCCCTTCTGATCGTAGCATAGCGAGCCGACACGGACGTTGTGTGCTGTGGGTGAGTCATCGTTCCAAGCTCTGACGAATGGCGCATTGTCTGGAGTGTATCGATTGATGACTTGGTCGCCTTGTATTTCGTAGAGACCATCTCCCCACGAGCCGACGAAGTAGTGATCAGCATCTCGAGGGTCTACAGCTATGGAGACGAGGTCGTAGACGGGGATATCGCCAGTCTGCTGCCGAATCTCGCGATAGTCCCAAGTGCGCCAGAGGGGTGGGGTGTAGATCTGTATGTGACCAGGCTGCCAGTAAGCGTTGGTGCGACGTCCTCCACTGACGGAGTAGAGCTTGCCATGCTGGTGTGTGAGGTAGAAGTGCTTGTTGACCTTCGGTGCATTGGCTTCGAGGACTAGCTTTTCGAGAGAGACTTTGCCGTCGCTAGCGGAGGCGAGGTCGGCTTTGTAAAGAGAGCCGCCCGCTGTGAACCAAAACCTGTCCGGTGAGCTGTCGCCTGAGAGGCTCTGCAGACGGGCGGGGAGGTCGATGCGTATGCGCTCGCCACTAGCTCTCCATACGATGAGCGAGTCGGCTCCTGCGACCGCCACTCCCTCGGCTAGCGGAAAGAGCCGCTCGGCCCAGCCGCTCTGCGCCATCATCTGAGGGGTGGCATTGGCTTGGGTTAGCGTGGTGCGATAGAGGTTGTTAAGGCTGTCTATATACCAGAGCGAGCCATCGGATAGGGCGGTGGCACTGATTATCTCCTTCTGCAGCAAGCCCTCGACAAGACTCCACGATGCGGGGTCTTGCAAGTTTTGCGAGAGGGTACTAGAGCGTAGCCCTTCGTTGGTCAGCGCATAGAGCTTTTCGTCTAGAGCAAAGGCGTCTAGCACCTCTTTGCCTAGAAAGGCTGTGGCTACGATCTGATGATTGTCGAGGTCGATCTGCATAAGCCCAAAGTGACCTGCAATGAAGGCATACTTTTTGTAGTAGAAGATGCGTGTAGCGGTCTTGTCGTTGAGCATACTATTGTCGCTGATGCCCACTAGGTTGTAGATGCGATCGCTGTAGATGAGGTCTATACGCCCCGATGTGTAGTAGGCGGTAGTGACCTGCTGGCTAGGCGAGTAGCGAATCTTCTCGGCATCAAGGTCGCTGATAGGCGTCAAGCCATCAAGTAGATGTATCTCATCGGGATGCTTTGGAGAGACGGTGCCGATGACGCCCTCTGTGGTGAAGAGTACCTGCTCGGGCAGATCTGCGACAAGCTCTACATCTCCTACAGCTAGATGCCACTGCCACAGTTGCTCCTGAGCTGCTAGCGGGAGGGTGCATAGAAGGAGTGGAAGGAGTAGGTGTATAGGGGCTTTCATAGGCTGTGCTTGGTAAGGTAAGTGCGGAGCTGATCCACGGCTCGGGTGCGGTGGCTGATAACGTTCTTCTCTTGTGGGCTCATCATGGCAAAGGTCTTGTCAAAGTCCTCCGGCACGAAGAGGCTGTCGTAGCCAAAGCCTTCGGAACCCTCCTCGTGGTCTATGATCCGTCCCGCTACACGCCCCACGAAGTGGTGCTGCTCGCCCTGACTGTCGATCAGTACGATGACACACTCGAAGTAAGCTCGCCATGGCTCGGGGTGTGAGGCTAAGGAGTCTAGGAGGTGTTTCCTATTAGCCACATCGTCACCATCACGACCGGCGTAGCGGGCTGAGTGCACGCCTGGGTCACCGCCTAGCGCCTCGACAAAGAGCCCCGTATCGTCCGCAATGCAAGGCTTGTGGTAGAGGTCGTAGAGAGCTTGCGCCTTGATGGTGGCATTGCCTAGGAGCGTGGAGGCGCTCTCTTCGGGAGCTGTGTAGTGACCTAGCGAAGAGGCTGAGCGCACCTCGCAAGTCTCTCCGAGCATCGACTGGATCTCGAGGAGCTTGTGAGCATTGTGTGTGGCGAGGTAAAGGACTTTCATGTAACTTTGTGGAGGTTCTATAAGACTGATTACAAAAGTACTGAAATGAATGGGATAAGCCAAATAGATGAGCTCTGTCGCCAGTTGCCCTACTGCGAGGTGGATGCACCGTTTGGTCCAGAGGTGGTGACCTATCGTCTGTCGCGACGCATCTTCGCGTTGCTCTGGCTGGAGCATGACCCAGGCATGGTGTCGCTCAAGGTGAACCCCGACTTGATAGAGCCATTGCTAGACCGGCATAGCGACCTGCAGCCCGCCTTTCACCTTAATAAGAAGCACTGGATACAGCTGGAATTACCGACCGCGGAGCCTGAGGCGTGGATCGCTCGACTCCTACGTCACTCCTATGCACAGGTGTGGCGCAAGCTCCCGAAGATCCAGCAGCGTCTCCTGCCTCTCGGAATAGACATCTACAATCAAGCACAGAATGAGCAAGATCTCCTTTGAGATAACCGAACTAGACCATCCCATAGAGAGTACCTACGACTATCTAGTCAAGCTCCTACAGGAGAAGCCCGACCTCCCCTCGGGAACGGTCATACATACGGACTATCAGACGGCGGGGCGTGGACAGCTAAACAATAGCTGGTTTAGTAGTCCTCGGCTCAATGCGCTCCCTTCGATTTACCTCCGTCTGCATCGACCGTTGCAGCAGATCTGGTCTATCAGTGAGGCGACCGCCATAGCGGTTTATAAGAGCTACAAGGAGCAGCTTTCGAGCGAAGATACCATTGAGATCAAGTGGCCAAACGATATCTTCGTCAATGGCCACAAGATAGCCGGCATACTGATCCACAACGCTCTGGCCGAGGGCTCGGTCGCAGAGACGATCATTGGGATTGGGATGAATATCAACGAGGGAGCCTTCCCGCCTGAGCTTCCGCAAGCGATCTCTTTGCGTCTCGTGACGGGGCAGACCCACGATGTGAAAGCTTTCCTCCGTCAGATGCTCCGTCATCTAGGGGAGCAGCTCGCTCGTCAAGACTATGCGGCACTGCACGCAGAGTACAACGATCTCCTCTACCAGCGAGGCATACCAGCTCGCTACCGTGATGTCGCCACCGAGGAGGAGTTTGATGCAACGATCAAGGAGGTAAGCCCTCAGGGGCAGCTTGTCCTAACTACCGCAAAAGGGGAGGAGCGACGATACGCTTTCAAAGAGATTGTCTACCTATAATTAAAGAGTATGTCTGAGCGCACAAAGATAGAGCAGCGCCCCCTCACTCATGCTGAGGTGAAGCTGATTAAAAGCTTGCAACTGGCGAAGCATCGCAAGCAGTCGAATCTATTTATTGCTGAGGGTGAGAAACTGATCGGCGAGATGCTCCCAGCTTATCGTTGCCAGCTACTCGTTGGTACAGAGGGGCTGGTTGAGCCTCTATTAGAGCGATGCCAAGCGAGCATTGCCGAGGCGGTGATCCTGCCTGACCCGAAGCAAATAGAGCGAGTGAGTGGTCTGAAGAGTCCTCGTCCGCTACTGGCACTTTGCGAGATCCCAACCATAGAGGCTCCCCAAGCGATACAACAACCCACGCTCCTTCTAGACGATGTACAGGACCCCGGCAATGTCGGGACATTGCTGCGCACTTGCGACTGGATGGGCATCAGACAGGTCCTCTGTACAGAGGGATGCGCAGACGTTTATTCGCCCAAGGTGCTACAAGCGACTATGGGCGCTCTGGCGCGTGTGCAAGTCTATCGCTACACCGATAGGACTGCTCTGCTCACGATGCTAACGCAAACGGAGCTACCTGTGATAGGGACCTTCATCGATGGCGCACCGCTTCGCACGTTGCGACTGGCGCCTGAGCAACCTTATATATTGGTATTAGGCAATGAGGGCAATGGTATCTCGCCCGAGCTCTCTGCTCTAGTCTCTCAGCGAATTACGATCCCATCGCCTGTCGATAGCCACTGCGAGTCGCTCAACGTAGCGGTCGCTGGCGCTATCGTCATGGCGCATCTGATGCTTTAGCCTAGCTAGCCCTTCGTCTGAGGAAGCAAAGGCTCTACCTGCGCTAGCACATCGTCCAGGTCGGCTAGGGTAGGGGCTTGGAGCATCGCTATGCGTAGCGCACGGAAGTTGGGGATGCCCTTAAAGAGTGGTGTGGCGGCTAGGTGGCGACGACTATGCAGGATGCCTCGGCGCTCGTCCAGCTTCTCGATGTTCTTGTGAACGATCTCTTTTAAGATTTCTAACTGTTGCTGAGCGGTTAGATGTGGAGCTGTAAAGGAGGGATCGACGGCAGCTCGCATCTCGCCAAAGATCCACGGCTGTCCGACGGCTGCTCGTCCGACCATCACCCCATCCACCCCATAGGTGTCAAAAGCGTGCCGAACCTCCTCGCCTGTCGTTATGTCGCCATTGCCGATGATAGGGATCTGGATATCAGGATTAGAGCGCACCTCACCGATCAAAGTCCAGTCGGCGCTTCCCTTGTACATATCGCTACGCGTACGCCCATGGATGGTCAGAGCTGCGATACCACAAGCTTGTAAGCGTGGTGCTAGCTCGGTGATGATAAGACTGTTGTGATCCCATCCTAGACGCGTCTTGACCGTCACAGGGCAACTCGCCACAGAGACTACCCCTGCGGTGATCTCAAGGAGTAGCTCGGGATCACGAAGCATACCACTGCCAGCGCCCTTGCCCGCGACCCGCTTGACGGGGCAGCCGAAGTTGAGGTCGAGCAGGTCAGGTTCCAACTGGCAGGCGATACGAGCCGCCTCGCACATCGTCTCCACATCACGACCGTAGATCTGTATGGCGACGGGACGCTCTGCCGGGTCTATACGCATCTTGCGCATCGTGCTGGGCACGTAACGCACGAGCGCATCAGCACTGATGAACTCGGTGTAGACGAGGCTAGCACCAAACTGCTTACAGAGCAGGCGAAAGGGTGCATCGCTCACATCCTCCATCGGTGCGAGCAGTAGCGGTCTAGAGCCTAAGTCAAGGGAGTCTATCTGCATAGTTAATCGTCTGTTGGGGCGAAGCAGGTAAACTGTACCGCGCTGTAAGACTTGTGCCAAGCAAAGCAAGCGGACTCAGCAAAATTCACCGTGTCGGGATGCTCTAGTACGAAGATGGAGCTAGGGCACCACGCTTTACTGGCAAAGAGTAAGTCGGGGATATCCTTGATCCATGGCAAGTTGTAGGGTGGATCGGCAAAGATCAGGTCGTAAGGCTCCCCATCGTACTGACGTAAGTACTGCTCTACCGAGCGATTGAGGACTACGAGCTGCTTGGTCGAGAGGATCTCCTTGTCTAGCGTGTCAGCTGCTGCCCGGATGAAGGCTGCATGCTTAGGATGCTTCTCGATAGAGGTCACTGAGGCTGCTCCCCGTGAGACAAACTCTAGAGAGATACTCCCGATGCCCGCAAAGAGATCTAGCACCCGCATACCCTCTATATCATATTGAGCTGAGAGGCTGTTGAAGAGCGCCTCCTTGGCAATATCTGTCGTGGGGCGGAGTGTCAGCCCTTTGGGCGGTGAGAGACGACGTCGACCATATTTGCCTGCTATAATGCGCATCACGATAATTCAATCAAGCGTACCAATAGTCTATCGGCATGACAGACACGTCCCAGTCGGCAGTTGTGAACTGTCGGTAGAGCGCCTGCAGCAGCTCACCGACCAAGCTATCGGCACCAGCCGTCCCGTCGGATAGTATGATCGATACAGGAGCCGCGTGATCCACAGAACCATCTAGGTACACCTTACTTAAGAAGTAGAGGACCTGGTAGAGATGATGCTGCCAGGTGCGGTAGCGAGGCCAACTGTAATGATTAGCCCGAAGCAAGTTCCCCGACTGACATAGTACCAGATCGCAGCCACCCTCGACCAGCTCGACACCTAGCGAGAGCCCTGTCTGAAGGGACGACTGTCGCAACACCCGCTGTGCAAAAGGTAGGATCGTAGGGGTAAACTGGCAAGCCACGAAGCTACGCTGCAGGAAGCCTTTGACTAGATGACTAAAGCCTACAGCCAAGCTAGGCTTGCCATCGCCCAAAGCGTACGAGTCGCTATAGTACTGCTCCTCATCGGCAAAAATAGGAGCCGTCAGTCGCCACCAGTGTACATCTTGCTCTCCGCTCATGCCACTCGGTATGACCACATAGTGAGAGGCTGGGTAGAGCACGCGAACCTCTCCCTCAGGGTCACTGAGGATAGGGTGCCGTGCGATAATGTCTCCCCATAGCGCAGAGACACGAGACCAGTCTAGTGGCACAAACTGGCTCTGCTCCCTCGTGTGATAGCCCTCCTGTGCACCCGACTCTATCCCTTCGTTCGAGGGCCCGTATAGATAGACAAAGCCATCTGCAGTCAGTCGCAATGTGAGCGATGGGACTGCAGATGTCAGTGTGTCTTTAGGAAGTGCTGGAGGCTGCTGCATAGTAACTATATAATATAGAGTCAGACAACAGACTTCAAGCTCTCTGATCCTGCCCACCTGTCGCGAGATAGACTCTCTCTGACAGCAAGAATTTGCAGGCTACGCTTGAAGTCTATTGTCTGAATCCGTATGTCAGTGTGTCTAACACAGACAAAGTATGGAGACAAAGAGAGCTACCTCGAGAGTTACTCCCAGTTGCCCGTGTTCTTGACCTCCTTGAGAGATCCTAGAGCGAGTCCAGGATATCCGGTGCCTTGATAGCGAGCCTCTGCATCCTTGATAGCTGTGTTGAGGAGCTTATGATCCTGATCAGCTAGGTAGACAGAGAGAGGTACAGCTGTACGGAAGACAGGTACCATGACGACCTCCTCGCCGATCTCCTGAGCGACAGATGCTGTGTCGATCTCTATGACAGACTGGGGGAAGCCAGGTACTTGTAGAAACTCCTCAGGTGTCATACCTCCCTTGAGTAGAGAGTCTCGTGCACTAACCCATACGGTATCACGTACGATCAGCCCCTTAGCAGCAGCTTGACGCTCATTCATACCAGCCTCACGCATGGCATCGGTGTAGTCACCCTCAGAGCGAACGTAAAAGACCTTACCATCAGTAAGAAACTGACGCAGCTCATCTACGGGAGCATAGCGGTTGTAGACATCATGAAAGGCATTCTCAACGTGTGCCACCTCTTTCAGACGTACCTGGATAGGTGCCTCACGAGCAATGCGTGTCTTGGTGAATCGCTCCGGAGTTAGAATGCTCATGACTGATAGATAGCCCACGATGATTGCTGCTACCAGCAGAAGGACGGTCATTAGTTTTCTCATAATATCGCCTATAAGTTTTGTTGTGTTGATTACGCTAGTTAGGTAATGGTTGGGAGACCTCTAGAGAGTATAAATCAAGAGAGAACAAACCATTCACAGCGCAAATATACGCTTTTCTCAATAGATAGAGCAATATCTGAGAAACAAATGCTCTGAAATTTTGCTTAGCGATCTACCCATTATTCTTTTTTTTGGGGTGTTAGAGTGACATACGCCTTCAGGGAATCATCGGAGACTCTTGAGTAAATCTACTGCTTTAGAGAAGCTCTTCTCAAACAGCTAAGTAGGAAATTGAAAATTCTGAGGTGGCTATTTTTCATTTCCCACGGAGGAACGGAAAAATTCTTCGGACTTATCAGATGATTCTTCCGAAGTTTCATTTGATTCTTCCGAAGAATTTTTTCTTTCTTCGGGAACTATTGGGGAAATTCTTCGGGAGAAATTGCATTAGTGGAATGTATGTTCTGCTATTACAGAATTATTAAGTACCTTTGTGGAGCGGTTTTGAGGAAGGAAAAAGATTGACTCTCTTTTCCCCTTTCAAAAAGATCGTTCAGCGTAGGCAGAGGTGGTGGCTCATCCCCAAGAGTTGCCCCTTATTCCTATGTACTAGCTATAGCTCAATCATTAAAAACGTGATACACGTATATCCCCTATTATGAATCAAAAAACTATAGTCACGGGTGTGATTGGTGCTGACGCACATGCCGTCGGCAACAAGATCATCGCCTATGCCCTCAACAATGCAGGGTACAAAGTGGTTAACCTAGGTGTCATGGTCTCTCAGGAAGAGTACATAGAGGCCGCTCTCGAGACCAAAGCTGATGCTATCCTCGTCTCCTCGCTCTATGGACACGGTGAGATAGACTGTCAGGGTCTGCGCGAGAAGTGCGACGAGGCTGGTCTCAAGGGCATCCCACTAGTTGCTGGAGGCAACCTAGTCGTGGGTAAGCAAGACTTTGCAGAAGTGGAGTCTCGCTTTATGGCGATGGGCTTTACCAAGGTTTATCCTCCTGGCACACCTATCGAGACTACCATCGCTTACCTAGACTCAATACTCGCAGACAAGTAGTATGCACTATCTTACGGTAGACTTCGGTAGTACCTATACGAAGTTGACTTTGATAGATGTAGCCAATGCGGAGATAGTGGCGACAGCCTCTGCCTTTACCACCATCACTACCGATGTGCTGGAGGGCTTTAACAATGCCTGGCAGAAGATCTTAGCACAGCACCCCGATGCTCACTACGACCGCCTGCTCTCCTGTAGTAGTGCGGCTGGTGGACTCAAGATGGTGGCTCTGGGACTAGTGCCCTCGCTCACCTCTAAGGCTGCCAAGATGGCTGCCTCCTCGGCGGGTGCTAAGGTGGTCAAGACCTATGCCTATGAGATCTCTCACGCCGAGCAGGAGGAGATCTATGAGATCAATCCTGACCTGGTACTGCTTTGTGGTGGTACCGACGGGGGCAACAAGGAGGTGATTCTGGCTAATGCACGTCGTCTGGCAGAGATCGATAGACCCTTTGCGATCATCGCTGCGGGTAATAAGTCCGCCTCCTATGATTTAGAGGAGATCTTCGCACAGTGTGACAAGAAGTGCGTCGTCACGGAGAATGTGATGCCCGAGTTCGGACAACTCAACATCCTGCCCGCTCGTCAGTGCATTATGGATCTCTTCATCAGTCGCATCATTGATGCCAAGGGACTGGGCGAGGTGCAGAAGCGTGCCGAGCTGGAGATTATTCCGACTCCCTTTGCGGTCCTCAAGGCGTGCGAGCTACTGAGCAAAGGCATTGACGAGGAGCACCCTGGCTGGGGCGACCTGATGGCGGTGGATCTAGGTGGAGCCACAACCGATATTTATTCGATGACTGACGGAGCTCCGTCGATGGACAATGTCCTGATCAAAGGCATCCCCGAGCCGTACAGCAAGCGCACCGTAGAGGGTGACCTAGGGATGCGCTACAGCTTGAAGGCTCTGGAGGACGAGACCGACGTCAAGGCTCTAGCACGAGCTTACGGGGTCACGCCTGAGGCTATCGTTGACTGGGTAGAGCGCTGTGCCGCAAATCCTGACACGGTGGCTGAGTCTGGCTCACAAGAGCAGGTGATCGAGGAGGCTCTGGCATACAGTGCCGTAGACATAGCTGTGGAGCGCCATTCGGGCGTCATTAGCAAGGTTTACACACCAGTAGGAGAGATGTTTACCCTCGTCGGCAAGGACCTGACCCAAGTGCCACGACTCATTGGTATTGGCGGCGCGCTGATCAATAGCTCTGATCCTGCTCGTATCCTATCGGGGAGCCGCTTTAACCCTCAGAGGTACGAGTATGCGAAGCCCAAGGAGCCAGACTTTTACCTAGACAAGCGCTACATCATAGCAAGCATGGGACTACTCAGTCAGGTAGCTCCCGAGGTAGCTCTCACGATCTTGCAGCGAGAGGTACTACCCATATAATATAGACATACAAAAGACTCAATCACTCATACAGATTCCCCTATCACATGGAACTTAGGAATAAGCGAATAGACAACGATACCTTCTACAAGGAGCGTAAAGAGGTTCTCGCCTCATGGCCTACTGGCAAAGATGTCAACTTTGAAGAGGCTGTCGAATTTCAAAAGTCAATCCCCGAGGAGAAGATCTTCGGACGCAAACTCGCTCAGGCAGATGCTGAGGGACGCACACTCATACAGCCACGTGCTGGTGTGGCTCTATATACGGAGCACATCAAGCTCTTGCAGTTTCTAGAAGAGGAGGGCGGTGCTGATCTGCTCCCCTCGACGGTCGATAGCTACACACGTCTCAACCGCTACCATGAGGCTGAGAACGGTATCATCAAGAGTAAGGAGTCGGGACGATCCATGCTCAATGGCTTCCCAATCGTCAACTATGGTACCAAGATCTGCCGTACGGTCACTTCTGCACTCAAGAATCCGGTACAGGTGCGCCACGGTACGCCTGATGCGCGTCTCCTCACGGAGATCTCTATCGCTGGAGGCTTTACCTCCTATGAGGGTGGCGGTATCTCGTACAATATCCCTTACTCTAAGAACTTCTCCCTCGAGAAGACGATCATGTACTGGCAGTACACGGACCGCCTTGTCGGCATGTACGAGGAGGCTGGCGTAAGCATCAACCGTGAGCCATTTGGCCCTCTGACTGGTACGCTCATTCCTCCCTGTATCTCTAACGCGGTGGCTGTCATCGAGACGCTCCTCGCAGCTGAGCAGGGTGTCAAGGATATCACCGTCGGCTATGGTCAGTGCGGTAATGTCATCCAGGATGTTGCTGCTATTCGCTCGCTCCGCGAGTTGACCAATAGCTATCTCAAGCAGTATGGCTACGACGACGTACGCATTACTACAGTCTTCCACCAGTGGATGGGAGGCTTCCCACAGGACGAGGCAAAGGCCTTTGGTGTCATCTCGTGGGGTTCAGCTACGGCTGCTCTAGCGAAGGCTACCAAGGTTATTGTCAAGACTCCGCACGAGGCGATGGGAGTCCCCACCAAGGAGGCAAACGCAGCTGGACTACGTGCTACCAAGCAGGTTATCTCTATGCTTCGTGACCAGTCACTCATAGACATTCCCGTGGTAGAGCGTGAGTCTGACGTGATCGTTCGGGAGACGAAGTGCATCCTCGACAAGGTCTTCGAGCTGGGCAAGGGCGATCTAGCTGTCGGTACGGTTGCTGCCTTTGAGGCAGGCGTGCTGGACATTCCCTTTGCGCCTAGTCGCTACAATGCGGGCAAGGTACTACCAGCTCGTGATGACAATGGTGCTGTACGTCTCCTCGACACAGGCAATCTGCCCTTTACGGAGGATCTCAAGGCGTTTCACCGTGAGAGACTAGAGGAGCGTTCACGCTTCGAGAACCGTCCTGTGAGTTTCCAGATGGTCATCGACGATGTCTACGCCATCGGCAAGGGCTTCCTCGTCGGTAGACCCTAAGACTTAATCTATAGCAGTGCTATCCCTGTGGGGGTAGCACTCTTTCTAGCAAACAATTCCAACAAACCAATAAATCCAAGTAATATGAAGATCAAGAAGGTAGTCTGTGCCCCAGGCAAGACAGGATTCTTCTTTGACGACCAGAAGGCCATCAAGAAGGGCGCTAAAAACGATGGAGCCTTTTACTCTGGCGACCCCGTGACTCCAGGCTTTACGTCTGTACGTCAGGCAGGTGAGTCCATCTCTGTCCTCTTTATCCTAGAGGACGGCTCTATAGCTCATGGTGACTGTGCAGCTGTACAGTACTCAGGGGCCGGTGGTCGTGATCCACTATTCCTCGCTGAGAACTTTATCCCCGTCATCATGAAGGAGATTGCTCCGCTCTATGAGGGCAAGGAGATCACCACGTTCCGCAAGATGGCCGACCTCGTTGACAAGCACGTCAATGCAGACGGCAAGAAGTACCACACGGCAATCCGCTACGGTGTCACACAGGCTTGTCTAGACGCTGTCGCTAAGAGCCAGCACAAGCTCATGGCGCAGGTAGTCGCTGACGAGTATGGTACGAAGATCTCTGACACGATGGTACCCATCTTCTCGCAGAGTGGCGATGACCGCTATCTCAACGTCGATAAGATGATCATGAAGGAGGTGGGCGTACTGCCACACGCTCTCTTTAATAATGTAGAGACCAAGGTAGGTCTCAAGGGTGAGAAGATCAAGGAGTACCTCCAGTGGCTCCGCGATCGTATCGTCACGAAGCGTCAGAACCCCAACTACCAGCCCGCTATCCATATCGACGTATATGGTACGCTGAGCATCGTCTTCAACAACGACTTCCAGCGCATCGCTGACTATCTGCATGAGCTCTCTGAGATCGTCGCTCCTTTCGAGCTTCGTGTCGAGGGACCAGTAGATATGGACGGTCGTGAGCCACAGATCGAGGCTTTGGCTAAGATCCGTGAGCTACTTGATGCCAAGGGCTCTAAGTGCCAGATCGTCGCTGACGAGTGGTGCAACACGCTCGAGGATATCATCGCCTTCTCTGAGCGCAAGGCTGGACATATGGTTCAGATCAAGACGCCTGACCTCGGTGGTGTCAACAACGCTATCGAGGCTGTCCTTTACTGCAAGCAGCACAATATGCGCGCTTATCTGGGTGGTACTTGCAATGAGACCAACCGCTCAGCAGAGGTTTGTGCCAACATTGCTATGGCTACCTCTCCTTGCCAGTGCCTCGCAAAGCCTGGTATGGGTGTCGATGAGGGATACATGATCATCTTCAATGAGATGAGCCGTGTACTCGCTCTCAAGGATGTGCTGAAGTAGATTTTAGAAACTAGAGGTTAGACTTTAGAAGTTAGAGCCTCTACCTAGGGTCACTAGTGCCACTAGAGCCACTAGTGTCCCTAGCTAACAGTAAAATATAATATCGAGATATGACTCCAATAACAGACGAAATAAGAGTACTCTCCACGACAGCGATCCTCGGATATGGATTTCCCGAGGCATCCTTTCGTGAGGGAATGAAGCGCAAGCCCCACGTCATCGCAGCAGATGCTGGTTCGACAGATCCAGGTCCTTACTATCTAGGGGCAGGCGTCAGCTTCACCGATCGCAACTCCGTGAAGCGTGACCTAGAGATCATGATCCAGGCCGGTGTCGAGAACAAGATCCCCGTAGTCGTCGGCTCTGCCGGTGGCTCTGGTGCCAATGCTCATGTGGACTGGGTGCTAGAGATCGTACGAGAGATCATTGCTGACAAGAAGCTATCGCTACGCTTAGCCGTCATCCGCTCTGAGTTTGACAAAGAGACCATCCTCCGTGAGTTTGACAAGGGACACATCACGCCCCTAGCACCAGCTCCCGAGGCTACAAAGAAGGACATCGAAGACTCCGTTCGCATCGTCGCTCAGATGGGCGAGGAGCCTTTTGTAGAGGCTCTCAAGGGTGGTGCTGACGTCATCATCGCAGGCCGTTCGTACGATCCTAGCGTCTTCGCTTGTCTACCGATCAAGGAGGGCTTTGACCGTGCGCTCGCACTGCACATGGGTAAGATCCTCGAGTGCGCTGCTATCTGCGCATTGCCCGGTAGCGGTAGTGACTGTATGTTTGGCTATCTGCGCAAGGATCACTTTGTACTTGAGCCACTTTCCAAGGATCGTAAGTGTACGACCCTCTCCGTAGCTGGTCACACGCTCTATGAGAAGACCGATCCTTACCACCTCCCTGGTCCTGGTGGTGCGCTTGATCTGCACGGATGTCACTTCGAGCAGATTGACGACAACAAGGTCAAGATCTCAGGTACCGTCTTCGAGCCCACCGATGGCTACTTCCTCAAGCTCGAGGGTACGCGTCTTGTAGGCTACCGCACTATCTCTGTTGCGGCTACGACAGACCCGATCATGATCAGCAAGATCGACTCCATCATCGAGAGTGTCAAAGCTCGTGTCAAGGACAACTTCGACAACTACGGGATCAAGGACTACTACCTCGACTTCAAGATCTACGGCAAGAACGGCGTCATGAGCATGTTCGAGGGCATCGATGGGCATATCGGCTCAGAGCTTATGGTCGTCATCGAGGCAGTGGCTAAGACACAGAAGGAGGCCGACACGATCTGTAGCTTCGCACGTAGTACAATGCTACACTTTGGCTACGAGGGACGTATCGCTACGGCGGGCAACCTCGCCTTCCCCTTCTCGCCCTCAGACTGCCACATGGGTGAGGTCTACGAGTTTAGCCTCTATCACCTGCTCAAGGCGGAGGATCCCACGCAGTACTTCCCCGTCGAGTATATAGAGTATGCTGATGGTCAGCGTAAATAATGAACCTTTAGATCGTATCAAGCAATGACACAGCACAAGTTAATGGATATAGCCTCCGTCATCCGGAGCAAGAATTCGGGTCCCTATGAGATCACTTTCGATATCATCTTCAAGGACTTCGATATATACAATCAGGTGAAGGAAGCTAAGGCGATCACCGAGCAGACTTTCTGTGATCTCTATCACATCAAGCCTGACCACATCGTCAAGATTGTCTACTTCGACCCAGCCAAGGCGATCAAGTGTACCATCGTCCGCCCCATTCCATCGGGCAATCTCGGTGAGCGCGACGTCTATGGTGCGCAGCAGCATGCGCCTCTGATGGGTCTCACCATCCAGTACTAAGCCTGACCGTTTAGATCAGATTAAATAGAGCTTTACTAGCTCCTAAATATAGCGTTAGCCCCCGCACGCTCTCATCGTAGAGTCGTGTGGGGGCTAACTGTTTTGAGCAGAGTCGTATTAGTACCAGGTGAAGCGCTCCTCATAGCTGTCGAAGGTAAGCTTACCATTGAGACCGTAATCTCGGAAAGTCTTTTCCAGCCTCGCCTGCATAGCTGGTGAGAGCGGTATGTCACCGCGCCTCATACGGTAAAACTGTGTCTTCGTCTCTCTTGCAATGAGGGCATTGGTCAGAGCAATATAGTTTTGCCGTGTCAGCTGGTTCATCGCTTGGCGAAAGCCTCTAGCGTAGCGCTCGGGCTGTGCTGAGCGAAAGAAGCGGCACTGGCTCCCCTCGTGGTAGTCGGGGTGGTGCGGATTGATCTGCCGAAGCGTTGCAGCCGTGCGGGTTAGCTCGGCAGCGACATGTGCGTGCAGACAGTTGGTACGCTCTGAGCAACTCTCAGAGGTGCAGATAAGGTAGTCAGCAGGTATCTCTGCATTGACGGGTTGTGCTGTCATAGTGTTTTGAGGATTAAAAGGTCGGTTGTTGCGGGAGTATAGAGCCTAGAGCTACTAGAAATCCTAGAGCTATCAACTCTACTCCAAAGGTACAACTTCTTAGTGATATGGATGAAACTAGAGTTTCTTCCGCATGAAACTAGAGTTTCACCCGTATGAAACTGGAGTTTCTTCCGCATGAAATCATTTTACGAGAAGTAAATGCTTGACTAATAGAATTTTGATGATGCAAAAGACAAAAAAGGAGAACGAATAGGAAACGAGCGAAGCTCTTTCACACTCCTTATTTTACACAACTTCAAAGAACCCTTGCTTCTCGTTGCAAAGGTACGTATTTATTTTGTGGAGAATGTGTGAAACACAAGAAGCTTATACCTTGCAACAATGATCCTTATTTTTGTTTGGGACAACACTCATAAAATCGTATCTTTGTACCTGAGTATTCTACAAAGTGGTAAAGTAAATCAACAGATGAAGGCGATAAATAGAATTAAAGCCGTACTTGCAGAAAAGCAGGTGTCAGGCAAATGGCTGGCAAAGGAGATTGGTCGTACAGAGAATACCATTTCTCGATGGTGTTCCAATAAAGTACAGCCTTCTCTTGAAGATCTTGTGAAAGTTGCCGACGTTTTGGAAGTAGATATTCGTGATTTGGTTAGACCTACATTAAATAAGTAGAAGAGCTATGGGAAACTTCAATGAAGCCACTCGAGTACAGATGCCCGCAATGGTGCATCTAACCCGTTTGGGATACCAGTATTTTGGCAAAATTCAAGAGAAAGACGCTGGAACCATCTATGATCCAGACACCAATATCTTGCTAGAAGTATTTCAGAGTCAGTTTGAGAAACTTAATCCTGAGAATGCGGGGGCGTACAAAGAAACACTGAGAGAAATTCGCAAAGAACTCAACGATGATGATTTGGGACGAGGTTTCTATAAGCGTCTGAAATCAGTCTCTCCGATAAAGCTCATCGACTTTGACAATCCAGAGAATAACACCTTTCATTTTACAGCAGAGTTTACCTGTAAGAATGGAGATGACGAGTTTCGGCCCGATATAACTCTGTTTGTTAATGGTTTGCCTCTTTGCTTTGTTGAGGTCAAAAAGCCCAACAACCATGGTGGTATAGTCGCAGAGAGCAATCGAATGATTAGAGAGCGCTTTCCTAATAAGAAGTTTCGTAGGTTCGTCAACATCACTCAGCTGATGATCTTCTCCAACAATATGGAGTACGATACCCTAGACGGCATTGTTCCTGTGCAGGGTGCGTTTTACTGTACAGGAGCAAGGGGCGCTACACCATTCAATTGCTTTAGAGAAGAAAACCCGTTAGGACTGGAGGTCGCCCCTTTTCACAAAGAATACCCATATCTCGATAAAAACGCTGACGAGGAAAAAAGAATCTTAGCCGATTACAATAACCAAGTAATCCATACGAGTCCAGAGTATCAGAGGAATCTTGGTCCGTATACTCCCACCAATCGCATATTAACCTCGATGTGCAGTCCGTCACGTCTGCTCTACATACTCAAATATGGTATTGCTTATGTTCATAAGGAGCGGGAAGAAGACGGAAAGATTGAGACTACGGATCAAAAGCACATTATGCGCTATCAGCAACTATTTGCTGCCCAAGCCGTCACACAAAAACTCTCGGAAGGTGTTAAGTCAGGCTTGATTTGGCATACACAAGGGAGTGGTAAGACGGCACTTGCATTTCATCTTACCTATATCCTCAGTGATTACTTTGCTCGACAGAATAAGGTCGCTCGCTTTTACTTTATCGTAGATAGGATCGATCTGTTAGTGCAAGCAAAAGAAGAGTTTGAAGCTCGTGGATTGGTTGTTTCAACAGCAAATACAAGAAAAGAATTGATGCAACAATTCCAAACCAACCAAGCTCAACAAGGTCCCAGTGGACAAGCTGAGATAACGGTGGTGAACATTCAACGCTTTGAGAAAGACAATGAGAGAGTAGCACTAAATAGCTATGCCACCAATCTACAGCGTGTTTTTATTCTTGACGAAGCACATAGAGGATACCGCCCTGGAGGTTGCTTCCTTGCCAATCTTTTTGATGCTGATAGAGAGGCTATCAAAATTGCTTTGACTGGTACGCCTTTGCTAGGAGAAGAGAGAGCATCGTGCCAAATATTTGGAAACTACATACACACCTACTATTACGATCGCTCTATAGCTGATGGATATACACTTAAAATTATCCGAGAGGATATTGAGACATCATACAGAGAGCGGTTAACGGCAGTACATGAAAAGCTCGAGACTCTGGTAGAGAAGAAAGACATCCAGAAAAAACAAATTATCGAGCACGACAATTATGTAGATGAGCTGCTTCACTACATCATCACCGACTTAGTGAACTTCCGAAAGATACAAGGAGACGAGACTTTAGGCGGTATGATTATCTGTGAGACGAGTGGGCAAGCGGAGAAAATGTATGCTCATTTTGACCGCATACAAAAGGAGATAAGCCCCGACACACAGCTTCGTGCAGGCTTGATACTTCATGACTATGAAGATAAAGAGACTCGCACGCAAATCATCAAAGACTTTAAGAAGAATAATTCTATAGACCTCCTTATCGTCTTCAACATGCTACTGACAGGCTTTGATGCGCCTCGATTGAAGCGACTTTATTTCGGACGCAAACTGAGAGATCATAATTTGCTCCAAGCCATTACACGAGTAAACCGCCCGTACAAAGATATGCGTTATGGCTTCCTCATTGACTTTGCAGATATTAAGCAAAACTTTGAAGAGACCAACGAAGCTTATCTTCAAGAGCTCAACCGATTTAATGACGTCGCGGAGACCGGCGAAGGGAGCAATACAGACACATTTGCTCAAGTACTCGAAAGCAAGGAGGAGATCCTTGAGCGGATGAAAGATATCAGGCAGACATTGTTTGAGTACTCGTATGACAATGCAGAGGACTTCTCCTCCGAGATCTCAACCCTAGAGGACAAAGCCGTACTTCTAGATCTCAAGCATGCGTTAGTTTCTGCCAAGGATATGGCCAATATGGTTCGGACCTTTGGAGACGAAGATATGCGAAAGCAATTCTATAAGCTGGAATTAAAGAAACTACCCGATCTACTCTCAGAGGTAGAGCATCGCATCAGTCTCATCAATCAAAAAGAGGCATTTCAGCTGAGCGATGATACTAAGCAACTCATCAATGAAGCTATGCTGGACATTGAGTTTGACTTTTCAAAGATTGGCTCAGAGGAGATGCGTATCATCGGAGGAACTATGGCTCTGAAGGAAAAGTGGCAACGAGCCATTACAGCTTTTACCAACAATATAGACCCTGACGACCCCGAGTTTATCACGCTAAGAGAAGCCTTTACGCAGCGCTTCAGAGAGCACGGATTCGTTGTAGACACGGTAGCCAAATTCAATGAAGAGACGAAAGCTTTAGATGATGTAGTCAAGCGTCTTCAAGAGATGCAGCGAAGAAACAACGCACTACTGAAGAAGTATAATGGAGACGCCAAGTTCGCTCGTGTGCATAAGCGTATACGTGAAGAAAATGAGAAGCGCAAGACTCAGCAGAGAGCCCCGATGTTCTCTTTTCACGAAGACGAGATTAAGGCTATCCTTAATATCATCAAGAGTGATATAGACTCTAAAGTATACGACAGAAATGACATCTTGAAAAAGGATGATTACTTCTCTCGCACCGTGCTGTCTCTTATCAACCAGTGCTTGTACCACTTCCCGCAGATCCCGCCGAATACGGATGATTTTGAATTTATACGAAAGCGCATTGCTCTGCAGTATCTCAATCAGTATCATAGCACCTATCCTAACAATTAGTTATGACCATCAAAGAAAAAACAATCCAACTCATAGATGAACTAAAAGCCACCTGTGCCGCTTATGGTATGGGAAACGATGGCAACGAATATAAAATCATCACACAGGTCTTTCTATACAAGTTCCTTAACGATAAGTTCGGCTATGAGCTGAAGAATGCTAAAAGTGAGATAGCTACAAGAATCAAGAATGCCGATAAGTGGGAGTCTGCTTATGCGGCACTCTCTGATGAGAAGCGCAAGCTACTGCAATGCTCATTGAGTCCAGATGTACCGATTCTTGAGCCTTACCATCTTATCTCGCACCTCTGGAATCAGCAAAGCAAGGGAGACTTCGATACCATCTTCGACAATACGATGACGGATATTGCCGAGAAAAATGCTGCCATCTTCTCTACTCAGACCACAGACAATACGAAGATCCCTCTCTTTGAGACTTTGACCCACTTCGTGACAGACACAGCCCATCGAGCAGCCTTTGCTAGAGCACTCGTTGATAAACTGGTCAATTTCTCTTTTGAAGCAGCCTTTCAGGAGCACTATGACTTCTTTGCCTCCATCTTCGAGTACCTCATCAAAGACTACAACACCGCTGGTGGTGGCAAATATGCAGAGTACTATACCCCACATGCTATCGCTACGATTATGGCACGCCTGCTCGTGGGTGATAATGCCGATCTACATAGCCAAGAGTGCTATGATCCCTCTGCAGGCACGGGGACACTCTTGATGGCACTCAGCCATCAGATAGGCGAAGAGCGATGTACCATATTCTCTCAAGACATCTCACAGCGCTCTAACAAGATGCTCAAGCTGAACCTCCTCCTCAATGGTCTTGTCTCCTCTCTCGATTATGCCATCCAGGGCGACACACTCGTGTCTCCTTATCACAAGAGCGATGATGGACAGAGCTTACGTCAATTCGACTTCGTCGTGAGTAACCCTCCGTTCAAGATGGACTTCTCGGCAACTCAAGAAAAGCTCGCTGCACAACCAGCACGTTTTTGGGCTGGTGTACCCAATGTCCCCCCAAAGACGAAAGAAAAGATGCCCATCTACACCTGCTTCATACAGCATGTACTCAACTCGTTGAAGAAAACTGGCAAAGGAGCCATCGTAATCCCCACAGGCTTCATTACAGCCAAAATCGGAATCGAAAAGAGGATCCTCACGAAGATTGTCGACGAGCACTGGGTCTATGGATGCGTCTCTATGCCTAGTAATGTCTTTGCAACCACAGGAACCAACGTCTCGGTACTCTTTTTTGACAAGTCTGCCACGGCAGATAAAGTCATACTTATCGATGCCAGCAAGCTGGGCGAAGAGTATCAGGAGGGCAACAATCAAAAGAAGCGTCTGCGCGATGACGAGGTAGATCTAATAGTCTCTACATTTCGAGAATGTAAGGCTGTAGACGATTTCTCTGTTGCTGTAACCTACGACGAGATCAAGGAGAAAGGCTACTCTCTCTCCGCTGGTCAATATTTCGACATTAAGATCGATTACGTAGATATTACAGAGGAGGAGTTCACTGCTCGTATGGATTCTTATCGTCAGACGCTCACAGAGCAGTTTGCCGAGAGTCACCGATTGGAAGAAGAAATTATGCGCCAGCTGGATAGCTTGAAGTTTAATGCGAATATACAGTAAAGGATATGGTGACAAAAGATGAAGTTCTTGAACTTTTACGTAGCACAGAGACCTACAGAATAGAACGTACGATTTCTACAGGCGACATGGATAAGTTTCAGGAGGCTATTTGTGCATTTTCAAATGATTTACCAAACTGCCGGGAAAAAGGTTATCTTATTTTGGGTGCTCATGACGATGGCACTTTATCCGGGCTAAGGGTAGATGATGCCTTGATGAAGAAAATAGCGGGGATTCGTTCTGATGGCAATATACTGCCTTTACCGATTATGTCTGTAGAAAAGTTTGAGTTTGCCGAAGGCGATTTGCTTGTCGTAGAGGTGTCGCCAGCTTTGATTCCGCCAGTGCGCTATCGTGGAAGGACCTTCATTCGAATAGGTCCACGTAGGGACATTGCCACAGAGTCAGAAGAAAGAGTGCTTTTGGAAAAAAGGACATCTTATATGGCTACATTCGATGCTATGCCTTGTTTCGGTTCATCACTAAAGGATATTGATGTCCAGTTTATAAAGCAGGAATATCTTCCACAGATAATAGATACTGGTATCCTAATGACGGATAATCGGTCTTTACAAGAACAATTGGCCGCAATCCATCTTTATGACATTACCAACGATTGCCCTACAAATGCCGCCATTATTCTTTTCGGGAAAAATGCCTCTTTCTTCCTGCATGGTTGTTATGTTCAATATGTGCATTTCGCAGGAGAGGACACAGGAAGTGAAATTCTTAACGAAAGGCAGATTCGTGGCAGCCTGTGTTCAATATTGCCTAAGCTGGAAAGCTTTGTGAAAGATGCTATCGTCACTGCACGTCCGATGCCTGTGAGTATACTGAGGGAACAGATTGTGTTCAACTACCCTGAGTTAGCACTTCGGGAGTTGCTGATGAACGCCTGCATGCACCGTGACTATCAGTCTAATATGCCTATCAGAATATACCAGTTCAGTAATCGGATTGAAATTCTCAATGCGGGAGGCTTGTATGGAGAAGCTCGTCCCGAAAACTTCCCAACAGTCAACGATTATCGAAACCCTATCATTGCAGAAGCTATGCGTGGAATGAAGTACGTTAATATGTTCAACCGAGGCATTCAGCGTGTCAAAACTATGCTAAGAGAAAACGGAAATCCAGAACCGGTCTTCAATGTAGGTAAAATTACAGCTTTCGAAGTGATGGTACAACCATCTTTGTCACTTAACTTAGTCACTGACGGGGAAAAAGTGACTAAGTCAGCGACTAAGTCAACAGAAACAATGAACGAGGTATTGGCTTTCTGTGAACGCCCCAAAAGTCTCACGGAGATTATGGCACACTTAGGGCTAAAGCACCGTAATAACACCAAAAGTCGATATATCGACCCATTGATAGAGAATGGATTTCTTGAAATGACAATACCAGAAAAGCCCAACAGTAGAAATCAAAAGTATGTACGGGCTTTATCTTAGTCATTTATCTTAGACGTTTAGAAGTGACTAAGTCGCCTTTCCGGTAATTGCAATTACCGAAATGCTATTTTCAAAGAAGGTTCTCTTTTTTTTGAATTGCAATTTACAGATTGGAAGATGGTCTATAAAACAAATAAAGGAAGAAATGAAGAAATATAAGCTGGGAGATATTTGTGTTTTCAATGCAAAAACTATAAGCCGAACAGAAAATATACTTATAGACTACTTAGAAACAAGTAATCTTATCAAAGGACAGATTACTAATGTGCAATCCGTCTGTTTGTTAGATGCCCCAAGTAGAGCTCAGAGACAAGTAAGGCACCACACAATATTGTACTCCTTGGTTCGCCCCAATCAAAAACATTACGGTATTCTTTCATTCCCTCAAGAAAACCTAGTAGTATCAACAGGTTTTATTACCATAGATGTAAAGCCTGAATACCATTGTACAATAGATCCGTTATACTTGTATGCTATGTTGACTCAAGATGACATGACAGAGCATTTACAAACTATTGCAGAGGGTGCAGTATCGTCCTATCCTGCTCTCCTACCCTCAGATATAGCTAATTTAGAATTCGATTTCCCAACATTCGAAATTCAAAGAGCAACCTCTTTTTTCATAGATAATCTCAACCGCAAGATTGAACTCAATCGTGCGATAAATCATAATTTAGAGGCGATGGCAAAGCAACTCTACGACTACTGGTTCGTACAGTTCGACTTCCCCGATGAACATGGCAGACCCTACAAGTCTAGCGGAGGCAAGATGGTGTATAACGAGAACATAAAAAGATATATTCCAAAGGACTGGGATGATGGTATTTTTGCTGATATTGCCAATATTACAATGGGACAATCTCCAGATGGTTCAAGTTACAATGAAACAGGTGAAGGCGTAATCTTCTATCAGGGTAGCACGGATTTTGGGATTCGTTTCCCTTCTGTGCGTATGTACACAACATCCCCAACAAGATTTGCAAAACAAGGGGATATTCTAATGAGCGTAAGAGCTCCTGTCGGTGCTGTAAATATATCAAATACAGACTGTTGTATTGGGCGTGGCTTATCTGCTATTAATTCAAAGATCGGGTCAATAACCTACATATACTATGTGGTGCACTATCTCAAAATCAGATTTGACAACCTTAATTCTGCTGGTACGACTTTTGGTTCAATAACAAAGGATGATTTGTTCAATCTGCCAGTTGTTATACCCAGTTCGGAGATAGTAGAACAATTTGAAAAAGTCTGCAATTCCATATTTGACGAGCAAATGGAAATTGGACTTGAAATAGAATCTCTAACTAAGCTACGCGACGAGCTACTGCCACTCCTGATGAATGGACAGGTGTCGGTAAATTATGATTTAGTCATTCTCTGCTATGTCGAATTTTCATTATCATAGCCTATCACTAAACCACAGATGTATGAAAGAGATGATAATAGAGAATGTCCTCGCAGAAATGTCGGATACCTTGGACGCAAAGCAACAAGAAAGACTGCGAGAAGTCTTAAGCACGACTCTAGAGCAGGTTATATTGATGCCTGCGGAGAGCGATGAGCATCAACGAGTGCAAGCTAATGGCGCATTACTACAAGCCTTTCTCTCTGCTAAGAAGATAGAGGGCTGTTCGGGAAAAACGTTGTGCTACTACCAGTCGACTATTGAAGCTCTACTGGACACAGTGCAAAAACGTATAGGTGATCTTGATACTAACGATATCAGATCTTATCTAGCTTGCTATCAAGAGGAGCGAGGGTCAAGTCGAGTGACGATAGATAACCTGAGACGTATATTCTCCAGCTTCTTTGCTTGGCTAGAAGATGAAGCCTATATTGACAAAAGTCCTGTGAGGCGCATACACAAAGTGCGTACAGAGAGCTTGGTGAAGGAAGTCCTCAGTGATGAGGATCTGGAGGAGCTTCGAGACATTTGCTCCGAAATCAGAGATCTGGCGATGATTGACTTGCTAGCGTCTACAGGAATGCGTGTCGGAGAACTTGTAAAAATGAATCGAGAGGATATAGACTTTCACGAGAGACAATGCGTGGTCTTTGGCAAAGGGAATAAGGAGCGAGAAGTATACTTCAATGCTAGGACCAAGATACACTTAAGACAATATCTGGAGAGTCGCACGGATTGTAATTCAGCCCTTTTCGTTTCGCTTGCATCTCCCCACAATCGACTGACGATAGGAGGCGTAGAAAATCGATTGAAAGAGCTAGGCAAACGGGCAGGGCTGAACAAGGTGCATCCGCACAAGTTTCGTCGTACCTTAGCAACTATGGCTATTGACAAAGGTATGCCCATTGAACAGGTACAACGGCTATTGGGGCATGTAAAGATTGATACCACATTGCATTACGCTATGGTAAATCAAGCAAATGTAAAAATGGCACACCGCAAGTATATAGGCTGATAGTCGCCATTTTGTCTTTGATTTCTTCGTCATTTTGCTTTTAGAACTGTATCTTTGCAGTACAAAAAAAGAAGAACCGATGAAGTTGTCAGAGATAGCCACATTCGTAGAAGATAAAATTAGTAGTAACAGCATTTCATTGGCAGATTATGTTACTACAGATTCTCTTTTGCCTAATAAAGAGGGGAAAGCCCTCGCAACCAACCTTCCCCCTATAATATGTTCGCTAACACACTATCGACAAGGTGATGTACTGGTGGCAAATATACGTCCCTATCTAAAAAAGGTCTGGCGTGCGGATAAGGAAGGAGGATGTTCGTCTGATGTTCTTGTTTTTAGAGCGAAAGAAAGTTGTGGAAGCTCTTTCCTCTATGCGGTCTTGTTACAAGATAGATTTTTCGATTATGCCATGAAAGGCGCAAAAGGGAGCAAAATGCCACGTGGTGATAAAGACCAGATAATGAGATATAAGTTACCAAGATTCTCTCTGCAAGAGCAAGAGAATATCGGTAACTTCGTTATTGGCATCACAAATAAATTATGGCTCAATCGCACGATAAATCATAATTTACCGACACCTGTCCATTCATCAAGAGTGGCAACAGCTCGTCGCGCAGCTTAGTAAAGTTTTCTATCTTTTGCTCATTAGCTATATATTGTTGAATTATAGGTTTAACGGTCTTGTTGAAAAGAGATAAAGTCTCTCTTGAAGGATAAACTAATGCCATTTTACATAGGTCTATTGGGCTAAGATTTGCTTGTGCTGCTCCGTTTGCAAGATTTACGCAATAATGGTTTCCTTCATCCGATGCAAGAAATTGATAAAAGTATTCTGAGAATAGTCCATCGCAGCAAAAAACACCAACACGTTGATTAAGTAGGAGATCCTCACTTGTTACTCGGCAAACCCTTCCACAATTCCCAGTTAGGGATATTAGCCTATCCCCTTTTTGAAGAATACACCATTTTTTTATGTCCTTAGGTAGGGTCTTGATACACTCACAAGTACTGATATTCAAATATCCATCTTGAACATTCTTTATTGTAATAATCTTGAACATTCCCTCAGAAGAGTATGATCCAGACTTAAAAGCGTACCCAGATTTTATTTCAAGCTCTCTATTCAGAGGAGCCACTCCCCAACCATCAGGTATATCTCGCTTGAGCTTCTCATTCCACACCATCTTGCCTCCGCTAGATTTGTAGGGCCTGCCGTTCTCATCGGGAAAGTCGAACTGCACAAACCAGTAGTTGTAGAGTTGCTTTGCCATCGCCTCTAAATTATGATTTATCAGCATTCATTCTTGTCTTCTCTCAAACAATTCTGTTAATTGCACAGCTTGCTGTTGCAGTTTAATTAGAGCTTGGGAATAAGCTCCGAGTTTATCCAGCATTCGTTGAGCAGTGGCAACAGAATGATAAGTATTGAGGGCTTTCACGGCTTCGTTGTACAGCACGCCTATCT
>OGPS01000484.1_pt1 | contig 37842 bp, 40 predicted proteins | sample 1552931 | NCBI WGS metagenome assembly OGPS01 (sample SAMEA2580252, study PRJEB22360) | human gut metagenome | biome: human gut; feature: human-associated habitat; material: faeces | place: Denmark | collected 2008/2010 | reverse complement strand
TTTGTAAGAAAGATAGTAAAAAAAGCTCTCACCGAAGTGAAAGCTTTTAATAAATCTTCTTCTATAATGTATTGTTCAAACTCTTATAATTCTTCTTCTGATAACTTGCACTTTTCTAGAACTTTTTCTAAATTTTTTTCATTATGACTCAATTTGCCTTTTTTCGAGTTTTTAGCTTGCCTCTCGATTCTGTATTGAAGCCAAAAATAAAAATACCAAAAGCTATTAATTGAATGAGTTTAACAAGTAATATGGCATCTATTGATTTTAAAACAATGTCACCAAATAAATAAAGATCATAGTGAGTATAGTGATAAAAAAATCCCATAGCCTTATAAGACAAAAAGTTAAGAAGTTTGTAGTTGAAAATCACACTCCCTATTTTGTCTAATAGAATAAGCAGAGAATAATATAAAATAATACTTGTGAAAATTTGCATAAAGTTCTTTGTTTTTTTTGATATAATAATAGTCAAAAATACCATGGTTTCTATAGTAACTAGACCCAACAACCCATTTTTTATAAACATTGATAAGTATGTTTCCTTATAAAGCGAGAGAGTCATTATAGGACTATTTTGAATAGCATTGTACGCTCCCTCTACTCCATATAATCCTATATAAAAAATAAGAAGAGCCAATATAGATAAAAGACAGAAGATTAAACTCCAAAACGCAGCTAAAATGGCCTTGGCTTTAAAGAGATAATTTTTACCATAAAAAGTAGATTGGTAGACATCCCCTTCCATATTTTTAGTAGACATTATGTTGGCTGTAAAAATAATAGAAAGAAAAAGATTTATATATAGAAATTTAGAGAGATTTTTATTAAGATTTTTCCAACCTTCTCCATATGATAAATCTATTTTGACTTCATCTAATGTATCTGTAACCTTGTTTTTTATATCCTCGCTATATTTAATTTCATTTGTATCTAAATGTTGTTTTATTTTTTCTCTTAATAGCGTTGATAAATTTTCTTGTTCATCTCCTTTAAGATCTAATTGTTCGGCAAAACTTAAGATATCGTAATAATAGAATTCCGATTGAATTTGATCCAATTTCCCACCAAGAGCTTTTTCTATATCAATCTTTTTAGCATCTAAGTAATATAAATTCATTTCCTCATTAAAAGTATGTTCAGATAAATACTGTTTTGTAGAATTATTGACATTAAAAACAGCGGCTAAAAAAGCTAACACTAAGGTGAGTATAGTCAAGGGGTGTTTCCATATTCTTTTGTTCTCTGCGTAAATCAAATTTTTCATTTTAACCACCTATATCTCTTTCCTAAAAGTCTTACTAAAATAAAACAAATAGAAATATATAGTATTCCAAGCAATATTATTAGGACAAGATAGGGTACAATTCTTCCAAACAAAGAAATTAACGTCCCCATACTATCAGTCTTAAAGAATAAAGGATTTGTAAAACGTAGGATACTGTAACCCTTCAATTGGTTATTTAAAAAATAGACCAATCCAGCAGAAACAAGTAAGCTAGCTTTTGTCCTTTTTATAATAATTGAAACAAGTAACACAATCGATGTTACAGCTAGTGTCCCTATCAATCCTCCTAAACACTCTAGCAAAAACACTTTGCCTGCTGTCATGTTAAAAACATAGAAGTTTGACTTAGACTGAATTGAAGCATTCCATCCACTAAAGCCATACACACTACCATGAATCAAGCTTAAGAAAATGAAGTAAATTAAATACATTATAGCTGCAGCGACTAATCCAGCGATGAATCTTCTGCTAATATATTTATTTTTCCCCTGCTTACTGGCCAAGGCAATATCAGAAACAGGATTTATGCCATCTCTAGAAAAAATAGAAGAAAACGAAATACACAAAACCAAGGTGAATATAAAATATTCTAAATATAAGTAATTTCTTGTACTACTCATCCACATTGTATTGTCTAACCTCAATGGTAATTGAATATTGTTAACAATATCTTTAATTTGTTTAATTTCCTCGTCTGTATAAGGTCTAAATCCACTAGCTTCATGTGCTTGTACTTCTACTTCTACTAATGTCTCTTTATATGCGGCATAAAAGGTGTCAACGTTTTCTAAATATGGGAAGTCTATTTCCATATACTCGTTACCATTGCTTGCATTGAATCTACTTTTCGGTTTATTTAATAGATAATTGGTGTTGATATATTTCATCAAGCCTCCAGTACCTAAAAACCCCTTATCAATATCTAGATATTTCTTTTCGTAGCTAGATGCATAGGTTTTTTTTAGTTTTTGAAGATATTCATCATCCAAAACTCCTTTTAACTCCTTGGATGCTTCTGAAAAAGCTCTGTGAGATGACAAACCTTCTACCAATGTACCGTCTGGTAATATAGTACGCCACTGTATACTTAGATAAATAATAGAGTGAAGAAATACAACTAAAAGAAATAGTAATAAAGCAAATATGGAAACCTTGTTAAAGCAGTGTTTGATTTCATAATATAGTGATTTCATATTTACTCCTTAAAATGGTCTCCACTATGAACTACTTTCCATGGACTTTGTTTGTTTTCTCTCCCCATAAAGATATAACTCCAAGTTCCATCTTCTTTTTGATATTCTAATACATAGATATTTTCTACTGTATAATCTTGCAAGTAGCCGCGATCTTCAGCAGTATAAATTTCTAAAACAGTAGGATCAATGGCATCATATACACTCAGCTTTGTCTTAGGATTTATGTTTAAATTATCTCTTATATAAGTTGCAGCAGTATTATACATTTGCTTATATTGCTCAGAAGATTGCTCTATTATAGGTCCATTTTGCAGATCATCAACTTCTTTTGGCATATAACCTGTAGTAACATCATTTTCCTCAACTGTTATACTTTCCTCTCTTTTATTTCGTACTTCTTTTAATTTCTTCTTAAGAATTTCCTCTTCAAGTGACTGTGTTTCTTCTATGCCTTGACTTTCTTCTTTTGAAATATCGGTTTTTTGCTCTTCTTGACGATTAACATTTTGTTCAGCAGCTTTTTCTTCTCTACTACAGGCTGTAAATAGACTGACAAGCATTAGTAATAGCAATATAAATTTAATTTTTTTCATTTTTTAGACCTCCAATATAGACAAAATAATCCTCTAAATTTGCTGTTAAAATATTTCCAGATTTTGGACTTCCTTCTTTTTCAATAAAGCGAACCATGTATTTATCTCCTTGGTTTTTTATTCGAACGACAAATGTTTCTTCTGTAAAGTCTTGGAGTTCTTTATTAGTAACTTCTAGCTGCTTCACTTTACCTTGAAGCTCTAGAACCATATCTTGAATTTTCCCTTTGTTCTTTACCATCCCTTCACTTAAAATTACTACTTGATCTGTTATTGCTTCAATATCTGATACTATGTGAGTGGAAAATAATATAATTTTATCTTCGCTCATATTAGTAATTATATTGGAAAATCGAATACGCTCATATGGATCAAGTCCTGCTGTAGGTTCATCTAGAATAAGAATCTTTGGATTATTAATAATAGCCTGGCCAATTCCTATTCTTCTTTTCATTCCCCCAGAAAATGTCTTAATTTTCTTTTTATCCACATCCTTCAAATTAACAAACTCTAGAATTTCATAAATTCTTTCTTTTAACCCCTTCTTCTTCATTCCTTTTAAAAGAGCTATGTATTCTAGATAGTCATAGGCTGTGAATCCATCATATATTTCTATATCTTGTGGCATATAGCCAATTTGAGAAAGATAGTCTGGATTATTCCAAATATCTTTCTCGCAAAATAACACCTTTCCTGAACTTGGTTTGTCTAAAGTAGCTAGTATCTTCATCAAGGTTGATTTACCTGCTCCATTCTCACCAAGTAGCCCATAGATTCCATTGCTTATTTCTAAATCCACCGACTTAAGCGCTCTTTTCTTTCCAAAACTTCTATTTACAGCTTGTATTTCTAGCACATTTTCACCTCATTCCGTCATTTCTTTTTGTGCAATGTATAAATCTCTATATACTGCTGAATTCTTCATTAAATATGCATGGTTACCTTTTGATTCTATTTCTCCGTCTTTCATGACTATTATTTCGTCATATTTTTTAATATTTTGAAATCTGTGTGTCACTACTATGGAAATTGAAAACTTGTCATTAATAATATTTTTTAGTATTTCACTTTCTGTTAACTCTTCCTCTCAATGATATTAAAGATATGTTCATAGGCAAAATCTGTGGTCCTCTCCATGCCAAAATCATCAATGATGAGGAGTTTTTTATCATTTTTTATCCTACGATAAATATCGCCATATAAAGATCCGGATCATTCACATCCATTTCCTTAATTATAGTTTCTCCTGAATATATTTGGAAGTAGATTTTGCCATCTGTTCTGTCATATAAAACATCATAAGGTCCTATTGTGAATCTATAAAACTTAGATACTTCGCCAATGTAGATCATTCTATTGATATCTTTTTCGATTAATTTTATGTCATCGTCAAATCTATTTGGCTCGTCCTTAGCTTTTTCCTTCATTACTTTTTCAAAATTCTTTAGGCCTTCAAGACATTTCTCCTTAACTAGCTTCATGGCCTCATCCGAGCTAATATTGTCCTTGTACTCATGCTTTTCATCGATGATGACATTTCTTAAGCTTCTTTCAATAGTCTTATCTTGAGTTATTGGCATCTGTGTTTCATAAAATTTTTCGAAGTCCTTACCTAAACTTTCAGTCACTAGAGCACTTTCAGCAAGATTCTTTTCTACAAAATCTGGGGTTACATAAGTAGTATTCTTGATAAGCTTAGCCATGTCATCCTTATTTGGACTTAAGTCAATCATATTATCAGCTTTTTTAAGCGTAACCTTTTTCTCAGCGCCGTTCCAGCCAAGTTCGTAGCCAAGCTTTTCAGCAATAAGCCTTAGTGGTAGCATGGCCTTGCCACCGTCCATAATGACTTCAGCTTCAGGAATTATCTCTCCATTGATGAATAATATAGTTCCATTCTTAACAGGATAAGTTTTATCAGCTATGAATATAGAGGCATCTTCTGGTCCCACATCAGTCGCAAAACCTACTATCTCCCCTTTAAGAAGCTTAGCCTTAGAAATGTTCATAGACATTGACAAAACTAGCACAAACACTAAAATAAATGATAAAAACTTTTTCATAATAAACCTCCTTTTATCACTTTTTATTACTTTACTTATATATATTATATACCCAAGTAAGTATAATTAAAAGGAATTCACTGATTTTTAACATATTTGTAAGAAAGATAGTAAAAAAAGCTCCCACCGAAGTGAAAGCTTTAATAATTTTTATATTCAAAAATTTGTGTATATTTCAAAAATTTCTCTTGATTTTTTGTTATAAAGAAGAACCCCACCCTTCCACGATGCTTCGCATCGGGCGGGTACCCGGGAACCTTGGTGCTTCGCACTACGCTGGATTATGCGAAGTGCATTTAAAAAAGACTTTCACTTCTATGAAAGTCTTTAAAAATTTCTTTTATTTTGCTATACCGCAATTTTGCAAAGAAAATCGATGGGATTTGCGTTGTACAGAATTTTTTGGAGTGAGGTGTGCGAACTGCACTCCGCAGCGACAAAAAATTCGAAACTAGCAAAGACCGCGATTTTAATGCAAAAGTGCACTAGTCTTGTGTATATGGAAGTAGCGCCACTTGTCTTGCTCTCTTGATAGCTCTTGTGATTTCTCTTTGGTGTTTAGCGCAAGTGCCTGTTATTCTTCTTGGTAAGATTTTACCCTTTTCTGTGATGTATTTTCTTAATTTTGCTACATCTTTATAGTCGATGTGTTCATTCTTTTCTTGGCAGAAAGCACATACTTTTTTTCTAGGTCTGAATCTTCTTTGCATTATATTCCCTCCTTTAATTAAAATGGAATATCCCTATTGCTTCCAGGAGCAAAGCCGTCGTCAATGTTTGAAAAATCTTCATCTGAATTGAAGTAATCTTCATGTGATTGATTTGGAGCTTGTGATGTGATGTTCTTTCTTTCTAGGAACTCTACGGATGAAGCTATGACTTCTGTTACGTACCTTTTTGTACCGTCTTTAGCTTCATATGTTCTAGATTGAATACGACCTGTTACTCCAACCATGTTGCCCTTTGAAACATAATTACTGATATTCTCTGCAGTTCTTCCCCAAGCTACGATGGAAATAAAGTCTGCTGTTGGCATGTTCTTTGCTTCCATTTCTTCTCTTTTTTCTCTAGATAGACCCTTATCAACAGCTATAGTAAATGTGATAACTGCTTGATTTGTGTTAGGTGTGTATCTAAGCTCAGGATCTCTTGTTAATCTTCCGATTAAACTACATACGTTCATCTCTTCACCTCTTATTTATCTTCGTCTGTTACTATCATGTGACGTAGTAGTACGTCAGTGATTCTTGCTACTCTAGTAAGTTCTAGAATAGTGTCTTCTTCTGCTTCAAAGTTCATTAAGAAGTAGTAGCCTTCTGTTTTGAATTTGATTTGGTATGCTAATTTTCTTAGACCCCAATCATCAGTGTTAGTTACTTTACCTTCTTCAGCTTCGATTATTGATTTTACCCTATCAAGGAATTTATTTCTAGCTTCCTCACTTGTTTCAGGATAAAAAACATACATTGCTTCATATTTTTTCATCTTTCCACCTCCTTTTGGACTTATGGCTCTTTAATAAATAAAGAGCAAGGTTACCTTGTAAGTATACAATAAATTCACCTCTTTGTCAAGAATTTTTTATAAAAATAAATTTCTATCTATCTATTCTATGTTAATGGATTTGCCACCTTGTAAAATTAAGCATAAAAAAAGAAGACTGAATAATCAATCTTCCTTCATATATTTATCCATGAGTAAAATTTCATCTTCTTCAAGTGTCCTCTTCATATCGATAATCCTTTGATTAGAGGAGCCTCTGAACTTTAGCTTCAAATCTTTTAAATCTTCTACGAAGCGTCCGTCGACCAAAACATCTATATTCTTCAAGACGTCCATAGCCCCGTCTTTTTGAACTAGCTCTTCAAAAGTGTAGCCGGAGTAGACCCAAATGTCTTTCTCAGACCTCTCTCTCACGTTTTTGATAAGTTCATTAAGTCCATCAAGGTTATCGAAGGGTTCGCCACCTAAAACCGATAGACCGCGGATATTATCATCATTTAAACAGTCCATAAGCTCATCAAAAGCTTTTTCATCAAAAACAGTTCCGAAGTTAAAGTTTTGGTACTCTTTATTGAAACAGTTTTTGCAATTCAAGGTGCAGCCCGTTAAGAATATAGTTGTTCTAACGCCTGGGCCGTTCGCTATGTCGTATTTCCTAATTTGCGCGTAATTCATTATATGTGAAGTACCCTTTGCTTTATCTCCTTAGTTTTTCCTTCATTCCAGAAGTTTTCGCCAAGGTAGCCGCATGTCCTTCTTGTAACATTCATCTTAGCTTGATCTTTGTTATGACATTGTGGGCATTCCCATTCGTTATTGTCATTGATTATAATCTCGCCATCATATCCGCAAACGTGGCAATAGTCTGACTTTGTATTGAATTCTGCATATTGAATATTGTCATAAATGTAATCAACTATAGTTTCAAGCGCTTCTAAGTTATGGCCCATGTTAGGTATTTCAGCGTAACTGATGCAGCCGCCCTTTGATAGTGCTTGGAATTGAGCTTCAAACTTAAACTTATCAAATACAGATATATGCTCTCTAACATCAACGTGGAAAGAGTTTGTGTAATAACCCTTGTCAGTAACGTTTTTGATCTCGCCAAATCTTTCAAGATCCTTCTTGGCAAATCTATAGCAAAGGCTTTCAGCAGGAGTGCCGTAAAGCGCATATCCAAGGCCATCTTCCTTCTTCCAAGCTTGTAATTTTTCATTCATTTTTCTCATAACCTTAAGAGCAAAATCAGTCGCGTGCTCATCAGTGTGAGGAGTGTGGCGAACTAGATAAGTCGCTTCGTAAAGACCAATGTAACCCAAAGTTACTGTGGCATAACCACCTTCAAGAAGTGGTCTAATTGGCTCGTGCTCGTTAAGTCTAGCGATAGCGCCGTGTCTCCAGTGAATTGGAGATGAATCACTTGTAACGTTCTTTAAGATATCGTATCTAAGTAGACAAGCCTTTCTGCATAGGTCAAGTCTCTTGTCAAGAATTTCAAAGAATTTCTCTTCGTCGCCGCCGCTAACGATAGCTATTTGCGGTAAGTTTAGAGAAACAACTCCCATGTTGAATCTGCCGTCAAACTTATAATTGCCGTCCTTATCCTTCCATGGCGATAGAAAGGCTCTGCAGCCCATAGGCGCAAAAACGTTGCCTTCGTAATTTTCTCTCATCTTTTTAGCAGAGATATAGTCAGGGTACATTCTCTTCGCAGTACATTTGATAGCAGTTTGAGTTAGGTAATAGTACTTCGAGTCCTTGTGAACGTTGTTTTCATCAAGCACGTAAACAAGCTTTGGAAATGCTGGTGTCACATAAACACCGCATTCGTTCTTTATACCTTGAATTCTTTGCTTTAAAATCTCTTCGATGATCATTGCAAGCTCGTCCGCATACTCAAAATCATCTTCCATGTGCATGAATAGAGTAACGAAAGGCGCTTGACCATTCGAAGTCATAAGTGTATTTATTTGATATTGTATAGTTTGTATGCCGCTTTCAAGATCCCTTTGAGTAAGTTTTCTTGCTAATTCGTCTTGCTTTGCCTCATCATCAAACATTTCCTTAGCAAGCTTCAAATTCTTTTCGTAGCTGCGTCTTAAGTACTTCGCAAGACATTTTATGTCAATAGATTGGCCACCATATTGGTTTGATGCGATTTGTGCAATGATTTGCGTCATAACATTGCAGGCAACTTGGAAAGATCTTGGGCTTTCAATAAGTTTGCCATTAACCACAGTGCCATTGTCAAGCATGTCCTTCATATTAACAAGGCAGCAGTTAAACATAGGTTGAATGATGTAGTCCATATCGTGCAAATGGATGGAGCCTTCGTCGTGCGCTTGAAGAAGGTCATCGTCAATCATTAGCCTTCTAGCAATGTCCTTAGATACTTCACCAGCAATCAAATCCCTTTGAGTAGATGCGATGTGAGCGTTTTTATTAGAGTTTTCCTTCATTAAGTCACTGTTTTTTCTATCAAGAAGACCGATAATGCTCTCGTCAGTAGTATTGATCTTTCTCTTGAAAGCTTGAACAGCCTTGTAGTTTTCATAACTTCTGGCAGTAGCCGGATTTTTGTTCTCGATAAGCTTGTAGTAAACCTTGTCTTCGATATCATAAATCGAAAGAGGTCTTTCAGCTACAACAGCTTCCCTCTTGATCTCGTCAGCTATCTTTTCAGCAAGACCTTCTTCATATACCCCTGTTGAAGAATTCATCGCTTTTTTAATAGCTACAACAATTTTAGATTCGTCAAATGGCACTTTTTCGCCGCTTCTCTTGAATATATACATCTCATACCTCCACAATATTTTGATTGCTTCTCCTCTTCGCAAATATTATTATACTACATATAGTGGCGATTAGCAATAGTAAAATATAAATAAATTGTTAAGATTTCTTCATATATTTTCGTAAGTTAAATAGCTGTAACACGATGCGATATGGATAAAAAAGCGTAATTGACTGACGAGGCAAGCGTAATGTATATGTCATGCCTAAGCATTGCACATAGAAAATTGTTTTCCTTCACTTGCTGGTCTACATAAATTGTTAATTTCTAAGCTTACTCACCTGTGGTCTCATATTCGTTCGCTTCGCTCAGCTAGATGAGCCCACGGGCGGCTCGTTGCGCAAAGAAATTAATGCAATTTATTCCGAATGCTGCGCTCGTGAAAATCAATTTTCTCACTACTAGTTTAATGTCCCACTTGAATGAAAAATCATATACAAGCATAAAAAAAGAAGGCATTTGCCTTCTTTAAAATATACATTTTAATAAACATAGAGTCTGCACAAACAAATTTTGCAGAGCGATTTGATGAGATTGGCGTTGTACAGAATTTTTTGGAGTGAGGTGTGCTAAACGCACTCCGCAGCGACAAAATAATTCGAAACTAGCCAAGATCGCAAATCGAATGCGAAATTATTTGAAGCGATAATCTCCAAACCAAGGATACACCTTCTCCTCAATCTCCTTCTTCGGTATTACCAATGCGCTTAATCCGTGTACGCTACCTGGTTTACCTATTAGTGAAGCTGTCTCCAACTTATCTGAGTGGACTCTACCTATACCAACTTGCAAGATGGATGTAGCAATTGTGCCTCCCGGGATATTTGTCTTAACGTTTTTATTGATTGTGTTCCAAATTGAACCTATCTTTAATATATTTTCAGGTCTTAGGACTTTTTTAGCAAGTGCCTTTATAAAATCTTGTTGTGTCCTTTGTCTACCATAGTCTGCTACACCGTAGCTGGAGTCTTTATAACCTTTTCTAAATCTTAATAGACCTATAACATTATCCTTAGTAATTGTTTGCTTACCTTTTTTAATATTGATGTGCAGCTCATTACCCTTTGTTGTGTCATGGTAATTCATGTCGATTGGCACGTCAAATTCTACGCCACCAACTATATCCACTAGCTCCTCAACTGCCTTATAGTCAACTCTTACGTAGTAGCGAACATCAAGCTTTAGCCAGTCTCTAACTGTTTTAAGCGTTAGCGCTGGTCCGCCGTATGAGTGGGCGTGTGTCAGCTTGTCGTCTGCACCTTTAATCTTTACTATGCTATCACGAGGAAGGCTTAGCATCTTGATTGAGCCGTCGTCAAAGTTTACTTTGCAAAGCATCATTGTGTCTGATCTTTGTCCCTTCATTTCCTTTTGGCCGGCATCTCTCTTGTCTATACCCATAAGCAAGAAACAAAGCTCGTTACCGTGCTCTTCCTTCAAAACCTTTTGGTCGTCTGGGAATATCGGGTTTAGCTCCTCTTCTGTTTCTTCCTCTTCTTGAGCCTCTTGTTCAACTTGATTTTCTTCTATATTATTATCACCTTTTAATTCGCCGTTATTGATCCTCTTTTGCGCCCTGTAAAACACAAAGCCAAAGGCTAGAAACGCGACTATAAAAGATATTACAAATTTCTTTTTCATAATCAAACTCCTTTTACTTCTCATATTATAATACAAGGCGCGATATTTTTCAATAGAGTTCATAAATTTGTTACTATTTTGTTAATTCCTTTTTATCTTTGAGAATGGCTTTGCTGCCACTCTATTTATTTTTACACCTTTTATTCACTCTGCTTAAAGCGATTTAGCTGCCATCATCTTTTACTTTTGTCTTCCTCGGAAGTTTTTTCTACTAAATCCAAAAGTTTGTTCGTAGTGGCAAGGCCATATCCATAGTTTGTGGTGATGACTGCTCTCTTAGAAAGCTCTTTCGCCTCGGCTATAGGGAGGTCCTTACGAGTTTTGCGGTCGATGTAGCGGCCGTGCTCAAAAATTCTGTCTCTCGGATATACAAAAAGAGTATCGTCTGTGATGAAGCTGCCTTTGTCAAGATGGGTTAGCGGAAAGACGATATTGTCCTTGCTCGCTTCGTCATCAAGTAGGTCGACGCCCATGTTAGGGTACTTTGTCTTGTCCCAATCAAGTAAATTGATAAGTGTCGCGTATAAATCAAGCTGGCTACCTATATTGTGCCTTTGCACGTTCTTTTCAAGTCCTGGAACGTGGATCACTAGCGGTATGTTCATCATTTCATCGTAGTCAAGCTCCTTGCCGAGCCATTTCTTAATCGATTCTTGGCGCTCAGCGTTTTTAACTGTCATCGCATGATGGTCACCATAAAGCACTATGACTGTGTCATCTAAAAGACCTAGCTCATCCAAATCTTTGAAGAAGCTCTCTATGACTTCGTCGGTGTATCTCGCGCACTTAGCGTATCTATATACATAATCATCTTCATCGCCGGGAAGCGGCTTAATGCTTGCTAGCTCCTCTGGCAAGATGAATGGCGTATGCGTTGTAAGTGTGATCATAAAGGAAAAGAACTTATCGCCATTTTGCGCGGCGTCCTTGAATTTTGCAAGTGACTGCTTGAAAAATGATTTATCAGCAAGACCCATGTTGATGATCTCGTCTTGAGTAAATTCTTCGCCAAGCATGATATCATCCACGCCAAGCTCTTCGTAAAACTTTCTTCTGTCGTAGAACTTACCAGTGTTGCCATGAAAGGCCATGGTCCTGTAGCCGTGGTCCTTTGCAGATGTGAAGAGACCGTAGTTGTCGCAGCCCTCATAAAGCTTGTATGCCTGCCCCTTAAGTGAAGGATAAAGGCCGTTAAGCGAGACAAACTCCGCATCCGATGTATTGCCCATGCCCAAAAGTTCAAAGTAGTTATCAAAGTAGATGCTGCCCTCGTCCTTGATGAGGCTGTTCATAAATGGAGTGATCTCCTCGCCGTTGTACTCTTTATTCACAAAAGTATTTTGAAGGCTTTCGCACTGAATCACGATGATGTTTTTGCCCTTCGCAAGCCCAGTAAAGTCGTTCGAAGTAAATTTTCTCTCTCTAAACTCTCTTCGGGCGTCCATCTCCATGCTCTCATCTTGCATAGCTCTTTCGTCTACAATTCTCTTTAGCTTACTCATGGCAATGGTCGAGTAAAGCTCTGTACCAAAGATGCTTCCATAAAGGTATTGCGGTGCGATTATCAGTAGCGCGGCTAAGCCTATGCCAATGGCTGAGTGCTTCGCGCTGCCCTTCTTTTTTTCGCTCCTAAGGACCACGGCAATACTTATTAGTGAGAGTAGTATAATCACGATTAAAAATACGCTGATATTCTCGCGAATAACTGGTCCCGTGCCTTTAAGCTCTTTCGTTTGACCCAGTCTTGAGAAAAGATCGAAGTTTGCAAATTCTGCATAGAAAACGCTTGCGGCTATCTTGGCAAAGCCTGCTACGGCGATGACGGCTGCTCTATATACCCTCGAAGTAAAGGCAAATAAAACTGCTAGCTCTATCGCCGATGTTAGTATGACTGCAAGTGTCAATAAAATAAGCCTTGGCCTTTGATCCAAAGCTAGTTTGTAAATAAAATTTTTATAATAGAATAATATATTGATTATAAATACGATGCCTATTACTATGCTCGCTCTTTTCTTCTTCAAAGCCTTCGCCCTCTTTCTCTTTTCATTATATCACATTTTACATGCTTTTAATAATGTTTTTACTAAGGCTCTGACATAAAAATAGCGCCGCTTCGCGCGGCCCATATTGATCTAAAACTATTTTTCTATAAATTTTTTAAACTTATCAGCGAAGTTTTTGATTCTTTCTTTATTATCGGCAATGAATTTGCCTTCTGTATCCGCAAATGGAATGCTTATTGTGTTCATCGCATCAATATTTGCTCTTAATTGATGAAGTACTGCTATAAGTTCTTTTTGTGCAAGTCTTGTTCCGTCAAGGCCTTGTGTTACGCCAACTACAGCAAAGTTCTTGCCGCCGATTAGGTACTTTTCTTCATCGTTTGGTCTCGATAACCAGTCGACCATGTTCTTGACAGTGCCAGGAACTGAGTAATTATACTCAGGTGAAGCAATGATGACGCCATCTGCTTCTCTAATATCTTCCCTAATCTTCTTGATCCAGTCTTCTTCAGGATGTTCAAGATCTGCGTTAAACATTTTAAAATCATTTGGATAATATTCTACGATATCGTAATCAGCAAATTCCTTTTCTATTTCCTTTGCTAATAGTTTATTCAGTGAGCCCTCTCTTTGTGAGCCAATTAAAAATACTAATTTCATTTCATCACTCCCTCTTAAACTATATACCCAAAAATCTTAATTATAATGCTTAAGTCCCAAAATTAAGTCTCTGAAAACGCTCGCTAGGTAAAGTGAGCCTGCGACAACTATGACCGCATCCTCTGTATATAGCTCAAGTGCCTTCTTGTAGGCTTCTTTGTTGTCTTTTATAAAGTAGATGCCTCTCCTTTCGCCGATGGCCTCAGCCAGCTTTTCAAACTCAAAGTCCCTGCCCTTGTAGACAAGGCTAGTCACGATAAAGTCCGCATCAAGCCCATCGAAAGTCTCGAAAACCTTTTTATAATCCTTATCCTTTAAAAACGATGTAATCATGATGACTTTTTTGTCAAGGCCAAGCAAATATTTCTTTAGCTCGGCAGCACTCGCCTCGTTGTGTGCCCCGTCGATGATGATGTAGGGGTCTTCCTTAACAGTCTCTATACGGCATGGCCACTTAACTTCACTTAGACCTTTTTTAATAGCGTCTTCACTTATGTCGAGTCTAAATCTATTTGCAAGGTCCTTAGCTACCCAAACTGCCATGGCCGCGTTTTTCGCTTGAAATTCGCCTGCTAGACTTATGCTATAGTCCTTTCCATCGTAAGTAAATTCAGTTTCTGTATCAGTTTTACCTATGCTTATGGACTTGCCATCCAAAACTTTTACCTTGGCATCGACCTTTTTAGCTTCATCATTAATGACGTTTATAACATTCTCCCCTTGAGGGTAGACGTAAACCGTGTCAAACGGCATAATGATGCCTGCTTTGTTAAAGGCAATCTCTTCTAAAGTGTCGCCAAGTACATTTTGATGGTCATAGTCAACTTTCATAATGACATCGGCCGCCTTTTGTGTAAAGCAGTTAGTCGAGTCATATAGCCCGCCAACGCCCACTTCGAAGATGGCGAAATCCACTCCTTCGTCGGCAAAGTACATAAGAGCGATGAGAGTCACTATCTCGAAGTAGATGCAGTTGATCTCAAGCTCATTGATCTTATCGACTATGGTTTTTAAGTAGTGATAAAAGCGTTCAGGCGGAATGAAGTCGCCGTTTATACGTATCCTGTCGTTCATCCCTTCAATCGAAGGCCCAACGAAGAGGCCAGTCTTAAGATTTGCCTGTCTTAAAATATTGTCAAGGATGATGCAAAATGAGCCCTTGCCAACAGTTCCCGCTACGTGAATCACATTTAAATTCGATATGTCAAGATCAAATATTTCTATGAGCCTCTTCATATTCTCATTGCTAGTCATATCGCGCTTGTGCTTAGTCACTCCGTAAAGGCTCTCAAGTATCTCGCTTGATTTTTCAAAATAATTTATCATTTCAATATATAACCTATGGACCAAACAGTTTTGATGTACTTATGGTCCGGGTCAATCTCCTTTAGCTTATTTCTGAGGTTTGATATGTGTACGTTGATAGTGTTGTCAGAGTAGATGTCGTCCTCCCAAACTGATCTATATAGATTTTCCTTGGTAAAGACCTTTTTCGGATTTTCAATCAAAAGCCTAAGTAATTTATACTCCATCCGTGTTAAATTTAAGGGCACTTCCTTAAAGCTGATAACGTTGTTGTCGTTATCAAGGTAGAAGTCCTCGAAGCGCACAGCCTTTTCGCCAAGCCTATTGTAAGCGTTGGAGCGTCTGAGCTGCGCTCTAACACGGCTGATAAGCTCGTCATTATCAAAAGGCTTCATGATGAAGTCGTCGCAGCCGAGGTCAAGGCAGCCAAGTCTAGTCGCCTTGTCAATCTTGGCTGATAGAACTATGATAGGCATCTTCATATCTCTAGACCTCGCGTAATTAATCACGTCCTCACCCATTAATTTCGGCATCATAAGGTCAAGAAGCATTAGATCCACCTCGTTATTCTTTAAGTAGTCAACCGCTTCAGCCCCATCAAATACTTGATGCGTCTCAAAACCGCGCTCACTTAAGAGCTCCTTAATTAAATTGTTTATGTCTTTATCGTCTTCAACTATTAATATCATAAGAACACCTCAAGATAATTATATAATGAATTGGGGATAATAGCAAGAAAAAAGTGGACTAAGCTATATTCAATTTAGCCAAAGAATTTTATATGAATCGATACTTGACAATTTTCTAAAGCTGTTGTAAAATATATTTGGAGAAGCGATATTAATATTAGTTTGTTAGGAGTAGAAATACTCTTTATTTTGCATGCTAATCATAGGGGATTAATTTTAATTAATCCTTTTTTTATCGCTTAAAGCATACAAAATGTATGCAAATTTATTACAGGAGGCTTTATTATGAAGAAAAGATTTTTATCTCTTCTATTTGTCGTTCTAATGTTATTTAATGTTTGCTATGCAGCACCTGTATCATTGAACGCAAAAGATTTAGTAAACGAAAATTCAAGAACTTATATTGAGTTTTCATCATTAAAAGACTATGGTCTTAAAACTGAAATGAAAGACGGTGCTTATACTGTCAGCGATGGCAAAGCAAACTTAGTATTCAAGAAGGATACTAACGAGTTCACTGTTAATGGAACTAAGTTTGCTATGGATGCAAAGACAAAAGTTAAAGGAAATGAATTTTTAATTCCATTAAGAACTTTATTCGAAACTTTAAACTACAATGTCGTATATGATCAAAAGACAAAGGGCTTAAAGCTTGAAAAGAACAAAGAAAATACTCTTCCAGTCAAAGAAGATATTTACACTGTTACAAAAACTCACAAAAAAGTAGCATCCCTTGCTCCAAGCGTTACAGAAATTATCTTTGACTTAGGCGCTGAATCTATGTTAGTAACTAGAACAGACTACTGCAATTACCCAGCAGCTGCTGCAAAGATTACTTCAGTTGGATCAATGCTTGAGCCATCGATTGAAAAAGTTATCGCTCAAAAGCCAACAGTAGTTATAGCCGAAACACATTTCAAAGAAGATGTTTTAAATCAACTTAAAAAGGCTGGCATGGAAATAATTGCATTCAATACACCAAACTCAATGGAAGAAACATATGCATCAATCAAAACTATAGCTACTATAGTTGATAAAAACTATGAAGGAAGAGCTCTTATCTCAACTATGAAGGGTAAAATAGCTCAAGTTTCTCTTAAGACAAAGAATCTTAATAAGCCAAGCGTATACATCGTTGTAGGCACTGGCGAAGGCGGAGAATACACTCACGGAAAAGATTCATTTATGAATGAAATCTTAAATATCTGCGGCTATACTAATGCTGGTCAAGATGCAGATGGCTTTAAATATACTCTTGAAAAGCTTATAAAGAAGAATCCGACATATCTATTAACACCAGGCTGGGCTACAGAAACTGTTAAGACAGGAGCTGCCTACAAGGGTCTAAGCGCTGTTAAAAATGGAAAAGTTGTTCAAATCAATGAGGATATCTTCTCAAGAGCATCAAACAGAGTCGTTACAGAAGGCTTAAAAGAACTACTAAAGATAGCTCATCCAGAAGTAATTAAAGACTTAGAATTTTAATGAAGAAAAATCTATTTTTATCTTTATCTTGCGTAGTGCTCCTTGCACTAATGGTCTACGCAGTAACTTTAGGCTCAGTATATATAGAGCCTAAAATCATACTAAGATCAATACTAGAATGGATAAAATATGGGATGGATGGGGTCACATGTGATGACTCCATCCGTTTTATTATCTTTGAAGTAAGACTGCCTAGAATAATACTCGCTACACTTACAGGAAGTCTTTTAGCTATGGCAGGAGCAGTCTATCAAGCAATATTTCAAAATCCCATGGCTGATCCATATGTAATCGGTATATCGTCAGGAGCCGCCTTTGGCGCGACCATAGCAATCATATTCTTACCGCCAATGATGCTACTTGGTAACTCCATAGTTAGCTTAGCAGCCTTTCTTAGCGCGATATTAACAAGCATACTCGTATACTTCATCTCAAAAACAAAAAGAGGCGTAGACACATTCTCACTATTGCTAACAGGAGTAGTAATAAGTACAGTGCTTTCTAGCTTTATCTCGTTAATGATGCTTGCACACCAAGACGAAGCAATGAAGATTATGACTTGGACCATGGGCTCATTCAACGCAAAGAGCTGGAACCATGTATTAACAATACTTATACCGACAGTCATAGGCATATTCTTCACAATATATCACGGCAAAGACCTCAACGTCCTTGTTATGGGCGAAGAAGAAGCGATGACCATGGGTCTAGACACAAAGAGATTAAAAAGAAACATGCTACTTATTTGTGCTCTTCTAACATCCATCGCCGTATCAGTCAGTGGCATCATAGGCTTTGTCGGCCTCATAGTTCCGCATTTCATAAGACTAATCTTCGGAAGCGAGCATAAATTTTTACTAAAAGCGTCTTTCGTTTTTGGCGCGATATTTATGCTACTATCAGATACAATCGCGCGCTCACTTATAGACGGCTTCGAAGTGCCTGTCGGCATCATCACCTCGCTCATAGGCGGACCATTATTCTTAATACTACTTGTGCGCTATAGGAGAAATTTAAAATGAAAATATTAGAAGTAAAAAATTTATCCTTCTCCTATGGAGAGAAAAAAGTTTTAGACAATATAAGCTTTAAGATTGATTATGGCGAAAAAGTTATAATCATAGGACCAAATGGCTGTGGCAAGACAACATTACTTAGAATAATTTCTGGCTATCTAAAGCCTGATGCGGGTGAAATTTTGCTCGAAGGAAAAAATCTTGATGGGTATAAGGCAAAGGAAAAGGCAAAGGTACTTGCCATGATGCATCAAGAAAATAAATCGTCTTTCGATTTTAAAGTCGAGGAAATAGTTGAGATGGGCCGCTACCCATATGTGCCGTGGAACGCAAAGCTAAGTAAAGATGATAAAGTAATCGTCGATAGATCGATAAAGCTGATGAACTTAGATGCTTTTAGAGAAAAATCCATACTAAAGATATCTGGTGGGGAAAAAGCCCGTGTCATGGCAGCCAAAACATTTGCGCAAGAGCCTCGCCTTATGCTCATGGACGAGCCAGTCAGTGCTATGGATATAAAACAGGAGTTTCACCTTATGAATATAGTGAAAAAAAGCGATATAAGCTACGCAATAGTACTTCATGACCTAAACCTAGCTGGTGCCTTCGCTGACAAGATTGTACTAATGAAAAAAGGACAGATAATATCTGTCGGCACAGCAAAAGAAGTATTAACAGAAGAAAACATAAAAAAAGTCTACGAAGTTGATTCAGAAATTATAATCAGAAACGATAGACCATATGTCTTGCCACTTAATGGCGATTATTAATATGAATTTGAATCTCATGAGCTGGGCTCATGAGATTTTTTAATCATAGGGTGGCAAAAGCACTTAAATATATACATCACGCTGCCTTTATTAAGCTGTGCAAAGCCTCTTTGCCTTGGTATACCTCGTGCATAAGCCTCTCTATCGTGTATCCCTCCATAAGCTTAGTCTTGACAAAGCTCCTTAGTCCATCATACAAATCAAAGGTGCGCTTAGTGCTCTCAGGCCTTGCGTAGACCTTCCAGTAACGGCAATAGACATAATTTTGTCCCTCGTTCTCGATAAAGCCAATAACATCGTCAATGGGAAAGCCAAGGAAGACGCCAATCTCGTGCGGGAACTCAAAGTGCCTTAGCTTAGCCTTAAGAGTCAATAGACACGCATCGAGCTCAGTTGTCTCGTAACCGTAGTCCTTTAAAAACGCTCTTATCCTAGGCTTTTGAATGTACCTAGAGAGCCTCTCTTCGTTGTAGATGAGTAGAAGCATACTCGCCTCACACTCGCAAAGCTTTTCAATCGCAATGCCATAAACCTTAAAGATGCCCTTGTACTTCTCAAGAAGCTCCTCGTCATAAGATAGCTTCGCCTTTGATAGAGATATTAAATTTGATAATTTAGTCCCCATAAGAACAGGGGCACAGTGATTTGCCAAGATGGACTCAAACTTCACTTCGCACATGGCACTCTCCCTTTCAATTAGATTAGTTAGGCATGTCTAACTCCTTGATGATATATTAGCATATGCTAAGTGATATGTCAAGTGTTTTTTATTTATAGATTATATTATATTTTTTATTTTTGTCCTTAATTAAGTATCGCAAATTTATAAAATCATTAAAACTATTATCTTGGCTGGGTATTTTGTACAAAGAAAGAGCAATCACAAATTTAATGCGACTGCTCTATCTTGTAATAGTTTTAAAGAAGAAATTTATTTTTTATCACTATCAGCTTTTAATTTTTCCATCTCTTCAATGGCCTCACTCTTTCTTCTTATAGAGTGTAGTATAAGTGTAACAGTAACAACTGCATATGAAATGAATGTTCTTAGGTACTCACCTATCATTGAGTTGCCTGTAATGTTAGCACCTGCTGTAGGCATTACTATAAACATCAAGTGGAAAAGTACTGTACCAACAAGAGCGTTTTTGATTGTCGCCTTTGATACGCTCGCTCCACCTATTAGTAAGGCTGCTGCTGCATATAGTGCTGCTTGATCTGCGCCATTATATGTGTTTAAGTTACCTATGTTTTGTAGATAGATTATTTGTCCGAAGGCTGCCATAACTGTAGAGATGACTACGGCTTTAAGTCTTGTCTTATCTACATTTATGCCGGCATCTTCAGCTATTCTCATATCGGCTCCAACGGCTCTCATGTCTTGACCTAGTTTAGTCTTTCTAAACCAAACTATGAATAAACATGCTAAAGCGATAACTATGAAGGTTGCTATAGGTAATTGAACACCTAAAACTGATATGTCTTGGCCAATAATTCTATCTATTAATTTATCAAGGCCCTTTTGACTTTGTAGGTCGATAGCATTTCTAACGCCATAGCCACGTGATAGTATTAGGTCTTTGTTCTTGAATGGAATTACTCCACCAAAGATGTATAGTACAAAGAATTGATAAACACCTGTCATGAAATATCCAAGTATCATGGATGTAATCATTTCTCTTGATTTTGCTTTATTTAGTACGCCGCCTGCGAATAAACCAAGTACTACAGAGATTGGTATTGAAACCAATGACGCAATGAGTATAGCTGGAAGTCCTGTTATGCCCCAGTTTTCGACGAAAATCAAGGCAACTTGACCAGCCATGGCGCCTAGTACCATACCAAAGTTAATACCTAGACCTGCAACTATAGGAATAAGTAGTGAAAGTACCAAAAAGGCGTTTCTCGCAAATCTTATGATTACTTGTGAAACCAAAAATTGTGGTGAGAATCTACTAAATATTATGCCTATCGCACAAATGATGATAAACATTACTGGGACGGTGTATTCATTTACTGTAAATAATTTATTACGCTTTTTCATTATTTTCCACCCTCCTTACGTGTCAAGGCAAATAGTATAAGTCCGTTTGATATGATAAGTCTTAAAACGTCTGAAATATCAACCTTTATAGCTGTATTAATAACTGTTGGTGTCATTGTTAATATACCTTGGAAAAGTAATGTACCTATCAAAACGTTCTTAATATTAGCTTTCTTAATGGATGCGCCACCAAGTAGTATAGCTGCAACACTTGGGAAAGCGAAGAATTGTGGTGCGTTATACATTTGAACGAAGCCATAACTTTGTTCGTAGATAACCATACCAGCTGCGCCTAATGCACATGATAATATTACTGCTAGCATCCTAGTTTTGTTTATGCTGACACCTGCTGCTCTTGCATAATTTTCGTTTGAGCCAACAGCTGTCATTGTTGTACCTTTTTTAGATTTAAAGAAAAGATAAACTAAATATGCAAATATCGCAAAAACTATAAACATACCTGTCGGTATAAGTAGTTTATCGCCTAATTCGCTTGCCGTTTCTAGCTCTATACCAAGTATACGAGAAAAGGCTTTCTCCCAATATGCTTTTAAAGATATAGTTGTTCTTAAACCTTCACCACTGAAACCCATAACTGATTCTGGATTTTTAAATGGAAGTACAACCCAAAAAATGTTCATTAACGCGATGAATGAGAACCCAACGTATGTTGCTATAATCATTTCGTCGCCTTTTACTCTGTTTAATATAAGACCGTATAACCAGCCAAATATCGCTCCAAATATCATGCCTATTGCAAGTGCGAATGTTACACCGCCAATACCTGTCAGTCTTAATTCTAGCGATAAAACTGCTCCTAACATACCGCCTATAAGTCCAACTGGCAAACCAAAGTTAAGTCCGCATCCTGCTTGTATCATAGGTATCATCGATAAAACTAGTATGGCGTTCATACCAAAACGTGTTAAAACGTCTATGAATGATCTTTTTAAGTCAACGCCTATAAAGCCTCCAACTATGAAAAGTCCTACTATGAAAAAGAAAATGATTACTCTAGGAAGTCCGATTCTTTTAACTAAATTTTCTTCTCTCATATTCTACACCTCCTCCGGTTTTGTTCCGGCCATCATTAGTCCAAAGTACTCTACCGGATCTGTAGGTAATAGCTCGCCAAATACTTTGCCTTCAAAGATGACAAGTATCCTGTCAGCTATGCTTCTTAACTCTTCAAGCTCACTTGATATGATGACTATGGATGTATCATGCTCTCTGTTATACTTTTTAAGCGCTTCAAGCACAAGTGACTTCGCTCCAATGTCAATACCACGAGTTGGCTCTGATACAAATAAGAATTTTGGTTCAAGGGCAAAGGCCTTTGCCAAACATACCTTTTGTTGGTTACCGCCTGATAAGTTCTTTGCCTTTTCACTAGGGCCTTGAGTCCTTATTTCAAGTTCGTCAATGTATTTAAGAGCTTCTTCTTTCATCGCCTTATCATCTCTAAACTTGAATGGACCCACCTTTTTTATGAATCTATCATTAACCATCATAGCATCGAATGCTATGTTCCAGTCAATGCCTTCATCAAGAAGTAAGCCAACGCCACGTCTGTCTTCAGAAACAAAGGCTAAGTTCTTTTTCAAAACTTCCTTTGTATGAGTTATATCTAGAGGCTCTCCTTCATAAGTAACGGTTCCGCCAGATGGGTACAAGCCCATAATACCGTTTGGAATACCTAATTTACCTTGACCTGCTAAACCGCATACGCCAAGTATCTCGCCTTTTTTAACTTCAAAGGAAACATCTCTAACCGACTCACCCGGCATATCTACATATAGATTTTCAACCTTCATTATAGTTTCGTCGCTTATTTCTCTTAATTCTTTAGACTTTTCCTTCTTTGACATATCACGACCAACCATCCAACTTGCTATTTCCATGATATTAAGATCTTTATTTTCAGTATCTTTAATAATTTCTCCGTCACGAAGAACAATAACTTGATCACAAACATCGATTATTTCACGAAGTCTGTGTGAGATGAAAATGATGGCTATCCCTTTTTTTGCAAGTCTCTTCATCGCATCAATAAGTATATCGGCTTCCGACTCAGTTAGTACTGCAGTCGGCTCATCCATGATAATGATTTTTACCTTATCTTTAGAAAGCTCTCTAGCTATCTCCAAAAATTGCTTGTGACCAACTGGCATATCCTTTGCTAAAGTCTTTGTGTTTATGTCAACACCAAGCTTTTCAATAGCTTCCTTTGCTTTCTCTTCCATCGTAGATCTTTCCAAAGTATCCAATTGTTTGCCAAATACAGTAGAGATTGGATTCTTCTTAGTGATTTCACGATTTAATAATATGTTTTCTGTTGCAGTAAACTCTGGTATCAATGAAAACTCTTGATGCACCATGCCTATGCCGGCCTCAAGTGCGTCGATAGGATTTTTAAAGTTTACCTTTTCACCATCGATAAGAACATCTCCTTCATAGCCGCCAGTCTCTCTAATGAAAGACATGCCAAAGAGTATGTTCATCATGGTCGATTTACCAGCACCATTTTCTCCTACAAGTCCTAAGATCTCTCCTTCTTTAAGTTTGAATGAAACATCTTTTAAAACGTGGTTACCGGAGAAGCTTTTTCCTACATTTCTAAACTCTAATATCTCGCCCATAAAAAACCTCGCCTTCAATAATTTAAACGGAGCAGCAATGAGGCCGCTCCGTCCATTAATCAAATATGTCTATTTCTTAGATTGATAATCTTCTAGCATCTTGTAAATATCAGGAACTTCTTCATCAGTCATCTTTAAGAAACCTTTACCAAATACATAAGTATCTTGTAGTACTAGTATATGGTTCTTTCTTTCTTCCATGTTTGTTCTGTCAACATAAGTTGAAACGTTCCATGCAGCACCTGGAGTCATGTCGCCTAATACAGTCTTAACATCATCTGTATTCATCATATCTTTACCAGATTCAACCATTCTCTTACCAAGTTCGATTAGAGCTTGAGTAGTTGAGAAACCATATGAATATTTCCAAGTACCCATTCTACCAGGGTTCTTTTCAGATAATACTTCTTCTTCTTTTTCAACTATCTTGTTGAAATCACCAGCAGCTTCTTTAAGGTCAAGTCCTAGAGCTCCTGGATATCCAAGTATTGGAGATGGTAAGTCTTGTTCTACGAAAAGTGCTCCTAATTCAGAAACTTTTAGTAGCATTGGTTCAGTATGAGAATCGTTTGTTGCAAAGAATGCAGTATCTTTACCATATTTTTGTACCCAAGCTGGCATTTGTTCCAAAATAAAGTTTTGTGCGCCTGGGATACCGATATCACTTGTTGGGTCTGGTGCAGTTTCCATAGCAAATTCCATACCGATCTTATCGCAAGTTGCTTCCATTATATCTTTTCTTAAAGACAATAGTTCGATGGACATATGTCTTGGGAAAGAAACGTGAACGAATTTCTTAGCGCCCATCTTTTGAGCAGCTAGTGGGATTAAATATCCACGAGTAACGTTATCTGGGTCGATAACTAGGTCAGCTGCGCTTTCGATAAGGTTAGGGTCTTCTTGAGAGTTAGATACGAAGCAGAAAATGTCAGGACGTCTTTCCTTAACTTGCTTAAATGCTGCTGCAGTACCAGGTACACCTTGGTTAACAACGATAACTTTTAGCTTAGGGTCGTCAGCAAGTGAAACTATTTGTTGGATAGTTGTTTCTTGTTCTGATGAGAAGCTGTCAGGGTAGTTTTTGTGAACTATAAGTCCGCCATCCTTAGCATCTCCATATTTAGCTATCATGCCTTCACAACCACGTTGTTCGTCTTCAGATTGTGATACAGTACCAGTTACAACACCGATGTGAAAATCACTAGCTTCAGTAGCTTCGCCATCTTTAGCTTCGCCATCAGTAGCTTCAGTAGTTTTTTCGCCTTCAGTCTTGTTTGCGTCAGTAGCAGGTGCATCGTTTTTGTTACATGCTACTAGAGAAAACATCATAATTAGCGCGATTAACATCGCAAGTACTCTTTTCATCATAAAACCTCCTCGTACTTTAATGTCCTCTTAGCTTAAGATAATTTCAACGGATCTTAAGTTATAATTCAAAGAGCCTAATCTCGTGAGACAACCCTCTTAGCTTGAATAGCTTAGCAGTATTCTTAAAGTTCACGATAGCTATGTTTCACTTTATCAAGTGGAAGCTCTTTTATATATTATATCACTTAGCACTTTAAAAGGCAAGTTTTTTTGAAATATTTTTATAAAAGTTTGCAAATTTATTTAAAATATGCTTAAAGCTAATGGTATTAATCATGTATATGCAATATACAATTACTTTACTCGCAATAAATTCACTATATTATGAAGTAAAAGTGCTAAGTAGATAAAATATTTTTGCAAAAGAAAAAGTCTTATGGACTTGCCACAAGACTTTTAAAATTTTTAATCGAGATCGTCGTACATTTTTAGTGCTTTCGCTCCATACGCAGTTCCCGGACCGCCATTCATAAGGATACATGTTTTGATAACGTCGATAAGTTGTTCTCTTGTGCCGCCTGCTTTTTTGAAGCTTGTTATGTGAGCTAGCATACATGGGATGCACTTGATAGTGATTGAGATGCCTAGGGCAACCATTTCTTTTTCTATAAGTGTTGCTGCACTTTCTTTTGTGTAAACTGCGTGTAAATCACCGAATGCTTTCATGATTTCTGGTGATGAATTGATTAGCTCCTTGCTTAATTCTCCGTTTAATTCTCTTTCTTTTTTGTAATCCATAATATTACCTCCCTTTATTTTTTGAAATATCTTCCAATTATATATTACCCATTAAGCTCCTCCATTGCCATTGAATATATTTATAGTTTAGCCTTGTATTATAAGATAAAAAAATAGTAGAGAGCATCTGCCCCTACTATTTTGATTTCTATAGCTCGTATATAAATTCTACACTAATATTAAATCCCTTTTTCACACCCGCATAAACCATATCCATATCCAAAGCATCTCTCATAAACTTATCTGCTTCTTCTCTTGTAATATCGTCTATATAATAATACACTTTGATCTTGATCTCTTCTATGCGCGGCGCATCGTCAACGCCAACGACTTTTAGCGTGCGAAGTGGGTTTGTGGTCTTTACTTCTGCCTTTGCTTCTATCTCATCTAGTGAAAGCTTCTTGATTTTAGCTTCTCTAATGATTGTTAGCATCATCGACTCTAAAATACCTGCCAAAAATATCTCCACCGACGATAATTCTTTTTTCTCGTTATCGTATGGCAGCTCTTGGTCTGTCGATATAAAGGCCATGTCGCCGTAGCTGTTAACGGTTTTGATGTCGTTCGATGTCGCTCTCATCGTAAAATCAAAGCGGCCCATCTCTTCCGTGCTGTTAAAATTACCGTAGCTACTCATATTTTTCCTTCAATTCTTTAACTGCTATCTCAAGCTCTTCTAGCTTTTTGTCAATTATTTCAAGTGTTGATACAGGTCTATTAGCAAAAGTAGCGAAGCCACAATCCGGATTTAAGAATAATCTTTCCTTATCAATGTAGCCAAGCGCTTCTTCGGCTCTCGCCACCATATCCTCATGAGCTTCAATCTCATCAGTTCTTGGGTTTATGACGCCAAGACCTAGGATATACTTTTCCCTAATCTTGTCTGAGGCGAATAAACTCTTTAGCTCGCCCGCTCTCTTTGTTGAAAATTCAAGGAATAGCGCGTCTGTATCTACGTCTTCAAATAATTTGATTAGTGGTGTATATGGTCCTTCCAGTAAAATGCTTTCATCTTTGGACCAGTTGCCACGGCAGACGTGAAGCGCGCGCATCGACTTAGTTCTGTCGATATGCTCCATGCATGACTTAATTAGGTGAGTTGCAAATTTTAGCTCCTCTGTCGGATCCTTCTTTTCAGAAAGTGCTGCACACATGAAGGTACGCGGCTTTCCTTCGGTAAATACGACTTCAGTTAAAACTGGTTCATCAAATTGAATTATGTCGACGCCTATCTTTTGAAGCTCTTCTATCTCTTCCTTATAGATTTTGATAACGTCTTCACCAAGCTCTTCCTTAGAACCATAAGCCTTGCTAGATAAGTTATATAGCCACATTGAACGAGTTACTAGATAGGGTCCTGGCAAAGTGATCTTAACCTTATGATCAGTTCTTGCCTTTAGTCTCTTTAGCTCGTCGCAAACGATATTGGTCTTACGAGAGACTTTTCCTGTACATATAGCGTTCTTTATGCTTATGGCTGGAACGTCAAGTATAGAAAGTATTTGCTCGAAGGCTTTTTTGTCGTCGATATACTCAAGCATCTCAGACATGGACATCATTTTAACGCCATTTAACTTTGTCGATATAAATGAAACGTAGTTATCTCTTGATAATTCGCCTGATGTGACGTAGCTAATGCCGTGTTTTTCTTGCATGCGAACTACGGCTTCTTCCTCAGCATCTATTAATTTAATAAAGTCCTCTTCACTTAGAGAGCCCTTAGATCTCTTTCTAAGGGCCCTTAATATATCTTCTGTTCTTGGCATGCTTCCTATAAGTGAAGTGGAGAATGCCCTAGTCACGGTATTTGCCGAAGAAGTCTAAATACTTATCGGCGTTAGTGATTTGTTCGAAACCAGTAGTTCTGCCTTCAACCCATTCTGTAAGTCCTTCAAGGTCCATGATCTTCTTGTGTTCTGGATCGTTGTAATCCATTTGAAGAAGTATCTTAGCCCAAGCTTTGAAGTCTTCTGATGGGAAGCCCACGCGAGCTGAGAATATACAGTGATCGAAGTTAGGTGTTTCGCCTAAAACTTCTAGTTGGTTAGCATCTATAGTGCCGTCCTTTGACCAAGCGTTGAAGTTTAGGTCAATAGTGAAAGCGCAGTCAACATCTCCTGCTTCAAGTGCTTTCACAGCGTCAAGTTCGCCGCCAACGTGGTCTCCGTTAAGGCCAACGCCCTTGTCGAAACGAACTTCTTCATAATCTTTGCCATATTCTAAGCCTTTAGTCTTTAGATAATAGATAGGGATAAGTCTTGCTTGAGGGCTATCAAATGCGCCGAAGCCTATCTTTTTGCCCTTAAGATCTTCAAAAGACTTAATGCCTGAGTCTTTTTTAACTAGGCAGATAGTCTTTCTGTCTCTATCTGTGTCTCTCATAGGACCATTTTCACTTTTACCGTCAGTTCTGATTTGAGTTTGTAACCAAGCCAATGGTGAGTTCCAAGCGATGTCTATATCGCCGTTAACAACAGCATCTACTTGTAAGTCATAGTCCTTGAAGTAAACACCTTCAACTTCCATGCCTCTCTCTTCAAAAAATTTGTGGATCATGTCCCAAATGATACTAACCTTTGGATCATAAAGAACTGCTCCAACTTTTATCTTATCAGTCATCTTTCCTCCTATGGTATTGGTTGATCTGTGATCAATTTACCAAGCCAAATTGTAAGCACGTCTACTGATGGTGCCATGATTTGACTTGCATATGCGTCTCTCATGTATTTTTCTATAGGGTTTTGTTTGTTATAGCCCTTACCGCCAGCAACTCTCATTGCATCGATAGATGTTTCGATAGCTGCTTCACTTGCGTTAACTCTAGCTGCGATGATGTCAACAACTGCGTCAGCGTCGCCTCTTTCAGCCTTTTCAGCTGCAAGCTTTGTAAATGCTTCTGCTGCGTGAGTTCTGTTGTAAATCTTAGCTAAGTGTATTTGAACTGTTTCAATATTTGATAGAGATTGTCCTGTAGGATATTTTCTCTTCATAGCGTGTTCGTTAGCTGCTGTAGAGATGGCTTTGCCTAGACCTGAGTAAACACTTGCTAGACCTAAGATGAAGTATGGTGCAACAACTGAGAATACTTGTGCTTGACCGCTTCCCCATTCGCCAATTCTGTACATATCTTCAAGTTCAACATCCTTAAGAACCATTGGGCAAGATGCGTTGCTTCTCATACCCATACCTTGCCAAGCTTGCATTTCGAAATGAACGCCTTCTTTGTCTATAGGAACTACCCAGTTATCGATTTCTCCTTCTTTCTTAGAAGGTACTAATACTAAGTAGTAGCTAGCGTATTCAGCTGAAGTAACCATTGACTTAGAGCCGTTTAATACGCAAGAGCCTTCCTTGTGTTCAATGCCCATTTCTGGGATGTAGAAGTGAGTTCCTGTGCCGAATTCACTATATGCAAGTGCACATAATTTTCTTTCTTCAAGGATTTCTTTAACAATCTTGTTTTTAAGCTCGTCATTGCCATTAGCTAAGATACACATAAGTGCTACGTTATGCATCATGTAGCATAGACCAACAGATGCGCAGCTTTCAGCTAGTGCCATACAGATTTGTGAGTGGTCCTTAATAGTACCGCCTTCACCGCCCATTTCCTTAGGTATCATCACCTTAAAGAAACCTTCTTCGCCTAGTTTGTCGAAAATTTCCTTTGGAAATTTTGCTTCTTCGTCTAATTGTTTAGCAACGGGATCAATGTACTTTTTAGCAAATTCCCTTGCTCTTTCAAATGAATTCATAATAAACCCTCCCTTTCGTGTTTATATCGATATTACTATCGTCTTAAGTATATCACAACGATTACTTCATTACAAATAAGATTTTTCAATAGTTTCAGGCTTTTATATTGAAATTTTCTATATAAATTTTCTTCTGATATAATAAAAAATCTTTAACTTGTTTGTGAAAAATAGTGATGCCTATAAAAATAAATAGACATGCCTAATAAAAAGACATGCCCATATATAATATATTTACTTTTCTAATTCTTTTAGCGCCTCCAGTATAAGCTCAAGTATCAGCTCTACAAAGTACGCCGCATCAACTTTTTTATCTGAAGTGGCAAGAGCATCGTAGTAGTCCTTCTGTCTTGACTGTATCAGCTCTTCGACAGGAAGCCAGTAAAACACTTCATTGTACGCACCTAACAAAACTGTGTGCCACAGCCTTCCTATACGGCCATTGCCATCCTGAAATGGGTGAATAAATTCAAACTCATAATGAAAGATGCTGCTCTTGACAAGTGGATGAAGGTCTGAGTCCTCATACCACTTAAATAAATCACTTACTTCTTCAGCTACAAGATCCGCAGGCGGCGCCATATGTATAAGCTTGTCACCATCGAAGATGCCAACTCCTTCGCTCCTGAATCTGCCGTTCTCCTTAATAAGTCCTTGCATCATAAGTCTGTGTGCTCTAAGAAGGTCGTCTATAGAGTCTGGCTTCATCTCAAGCATTAGCTCATAAGCGTCGTAGGCGTTTTTCACTTCTCTAATCTCGTTTGGATTGCCAAGGACCCTCTTACCAGCGATGATGCTTGTCACCTGCTCAAGCGAAAGAGTGTTCGCTTCAATCGCAAGCGATGAGTGTATGGTCTTGATTCTATTTTCTTTTCTAAGCTTCGGATTGATTTTGCCCGGCTTTATATTTACTCTATCTAATTCGGCTTCAATTGAATCTACTAATTTAGCTATCGTTTCATTCATTGTGAATGGTGGAGCATAGTTCTTCATAGTATCACCTCTAAATATATATACCCATAAGCATGAAAAAAGTCTTATGGACTTGCCACAAGACTTGTTCCTACATTTTATAAGAACTAAATTAGTTTATCCACTATACAGTAATTTTGCAGTGCAATTTGATGCATGGGACGAAGTGGAGTTTTTTTGCAAGCGGAGCGTATTTAGCATACTCGAGCATTGCAAAAAAACGAACGAGTTCCAGGCGCAAATTGAATGCGAAATTACAAAAATTGGGTATATATAAACAAAGGGGATGATATAATGAAAGTACATGTAATTACAGGCGGCGGTAGTGGTATAGGCTATGAAATCGCAAAGGCATTTGATAGTGGCCTTGTTATCATTACCGGAAGAACTGAGGAAAAGTTAAAAAAGGCATGCGAGGAGCTAGGCAAAACTGGCAAAGCGAAGTACGCGTACAAGACTTGTGACGTTTCTGATAAGAAGAGCGTTGTGGATTTACTTGAATTTGCTTCAGAGAAGGGCGATTTGATGACAGTAGTCAACTCGGCTGGCGTTTCAGGCGTTGGTGCAAGTGTAGAAGCCGTTTTGAACGTTGACCTAAAGGGCACTAAGTTCGTTACTGATGCTGCTTACGACTACCTTGCAAATGGCGGCGTCCTTATAAACATCGCGTCAATGATGGGCCATATCGTTCCCGTGAGTGACGCATACATCAACGAGCTAATTGAGCCAGACAAAGATGGTGCTATAGATAAAATCGCTGGCCTTGTTAATGGCAATAGCGATAACGCATACAATTTTGCTAAGCTTGGCGTTATTGAGATGGTTAAAGCAAATGCAATGAAGTTCGGCAAGAAAGGACTTCGTATTATGTCCGTATCTCCAGGCATCATCATGACAGAGATGGCAAAGAACGCACAAAAAGAAAACGCAGATATAATGAAGAAGATGGTGGAAAATACTCCAGCACAAAGAACTGGCGAGCCAGAAGACATTGCAAATGCAGTGAAATTCCTAGCAAGTGACAAAGCAAGCTTCATCACAGGCACTAATCTACTTGTAGATGGCGGCTTATCACTAGTATTAAAGTCAATGTATCAATAGTTTTACGCATACGAAAGGAGCGGACGACGTGTCCGCTCCTTCTTTTGTATTCGTCTAAGTCCTTGGATTAAATATCATTGCCAAAACTGTTACATTCGCAAATATCATTAGCATCGTTAATGGTAAATACACAAGTAACTTTATTTTGCTTGACTTGCTATCCTTATCAAACTTTTTATTTGCCCACACAATAAATTCTGCTAGGCCAAAGATGCTAAACAATATCAATGGTATGATAAACATGAGATTACTATCTGAGCCAAACTTAAATGTAAAAAGGCTTATAAAGTATAAAATTTCTAGTATTATTATCATTTTGCCCTCCTATTTAAAATAACTCACTGTGCCCGCTTCACTTATCTCTATCATGCCGATGGCCTTATAAAAGGCATTAGCTACTTCATCTTCGCCATCGGTATTAACTTGTATCCAGCGAACGTCCTTATACTTTTCAAAAACTTCCTTCATAAGTTTTTTTGCTAGGCCCTTGCGCCTGTAAGCTTTTTTAACGATAAGGTCTTGCACTAAGACGACGTGCTCAGAGTCACCAACGCATCTTACAAAGCCTAGGAGCTCATCATCATCCATATATCCAAGCGTTAATAAAGAATTTTTTATCGCCCTACTAAGCTTTTCATCATCAGCTAAATAAGCAGTCCAGCCAGATTCTTCGTAAAGAGCTTTTATTTGAGATAAATAGCTTTCATTTATTTCTATTAGCTTCATAAAAATCACCTCTATGAAGATAATTATATCACAAAATCATAACCACCGGCGTAGCCGGTGGTTTGCTCTGCCCCTGCAAGGGGCTTTTACCTGCTGTGCACCTTGTGCACGTTGAAAGTCTACCACTTGCACTACTTTCTCAACTGACGCTAAAGCGCCTTTTTACTTCTTTTTACTTATTTGTCTTTTCTCCAGTGAATGGATCTATATATTCTTTAAGACTTATTTGATCTTTTGTAAAATCTTCTTTAAGTTGATTGCGTATATACTCTTGTATCTTTTTAGCATTTTTTCCTGCTGTATCTACGTAGTACCCTCTGCACCAAAAATGTCTGCTGCCATATTTATACTTCAAACTCGCATGTCTATCAAATATCATCAAGCTACTTTTCCCTTTTAAATATCCCATTATTTCTGAAACGCTATATTTAGGCGGTATCTTAACTAACATATGAATGTGGTCTGGACATAATTCTGCCTCTATTATTTCTATTCCTTTTCTTGACAGAAGGTCTCTTAGTATTTTTCCTATATCTTCTTTTATTCTTCCATATATTATTTGCCTTCTATATTTGGGTGCAAATACGATATGGTATTTACAATCCCAAGTTGTATGTGATAAAATATTCTTATCCAATTGGATTAACTCCTTTCTGATATTTATTGTAGTTTGGTAGACTATTTTTATTATATCATGAAAGGAGTTTTTACTTGAAGCTAAAGCTACTTATTCCCCCAGCATAGCTGGGGGTTTTATTGTGGTCAACCCACAATAATAGCGTCCACTGCATAATGTGAACGCTAAAATAAAATATTTTCAAAATTAATTGATATTGTCGTTTGTTTTCGGTTTCGCCACCACTGTTATTATTATAAAAGCAATCGCAAAGCCAAGCATAATAAGTAAATTCGTTTTTATTGCGTCAAAACTTGGATTTGAGGCTAAAACGTCATTATTCTGTACATAATAGTAGCTCGGGAATATCTTTCCTATCTTTAAAGCTGTTTCGCCTAAAAACTCTTGCGGAACAAAGGCGCCGCATAAGAATGACGAGCCGAGCGAAATAACATTCGTTACGCCTCCAACAGCGTTATCGTTCTTAACTAGGCTTGATATCATCAGTGCCATAGGCACTATAGCAGTAGTAAAGACAAGTGAGTTCAGCATCATAAGATTTACGTGTAATTTTGAAAAATCATACTTATACAAAATCACATACAAAAGCATATACAAAAACCACACTATTAGCGCGTTTGCGATGTGTCCAAGCGTTAGATATAGATTCATCTTTTTACTTGGCACAGGCGAGGCCAAATTTCTCATCGCAATCTTCTTTCTCTTGTAGACTTTGACAATGATTGAGACGATAAGTATAATTTGCGAAAGAAGTAGATAGTTTAGAAAGTTAAAGAAAAATCTCGCGTCTTCGTCAGTTTTAACAGCGCTTCCCTCTTTGATGGCTATATCAAAGTTCTTTTCTAAGTCCTCGTCACTGTACTTAATCGCATCACTTAGATCAAAACCGGCCTTTTCGTAGGCATCCACTTGGCTTAAGTAGATATTGACCTTCTCCTTAACGTTCATCGCGTAGATATCGTTAGGCGCCGACCTATACAAAACTTCCCTCGCTTCGTCAAAGTCCTCAGTTATCTCAAGCATAGCACTTACCGATCCGTAGAACAATTTATCCTCGACCAAGGACTCATCCATATCCACGATCTTGTCGTTTTTTGCTAAGTAACGGCTGAGCGCCTTCGAAAGCTCCGTCCCTGCCTTATCGTTTAAGTATATATCTACCCCGATGCTCTTGTAAGCCTCTTTGTTCTCACTTTTTGTTGAAAATACTAAAAGAGCTGCAAATATAACTGTATATAGAATTATGGCTGTCCTGTGCGCCCATACTATTTTGAAATAATTTTTAAAGACTTTCATATTCTTTACCCCTCATGAAACATAGCGATACTATAATGAAAATAGCGGTAACGATGCCTAAGTAAATCATATTTTGCATAAACCTATCCATCGAATCGTAGTAGTATAGCGAGTAGACCGCATCAGTCACGATGGCAACAGGATTGATCTTGTTGATGATAGGCGCCTTATCAGCTACAATCACCTTCATATCACTCTTCATCATACCTGCCAAAAACGACATCGTCATGGTGATGGCAATACCCAGACCTATCTTAGTGTCGATCGTTGCCTTATTTGATACGCCTAGCAAAATACCGAATGAAACGCCCGTTAGTGACGATAGTGCCGACAAAGCTACAAGCGGAAGAGCTCTGTCACCAAATCCTACTCCTAAACCCTTTTTTAGATAAAATATGAAAAATAAAGTTATTGCAAAATTAATAATCCAGCTCGCAAGCACCGCTGCTCCAAGGCTTACACTCTTTTTAACAGGCGATATTGCATTCCTTTTAGCGTTAACCGAAAGATTTGCTTCGTATTGGTAAATTACATACATCCCCCACATGTAGCCGTATATAGTCGTCATACCAAGAAGCGTGTAGAAAAACGCATTGACTGGATCCATATTTTTTCTAGAAAGATCTTTTATATGATTATCTACATCCAAAATTTTGCTCAAATCAGTACGTGGATCCTTTTGCATAATCCTAGATATCATCGAAGACTTTTGTGAATACACATTCATGATCGTCTCAACTATAGTCTCAGATATGCCAGAGCGCTTAGTGTAAATCTTGTCCATCGACTCGACATAGGCCTTGATACTATCGTCCTCATCCAAGATGTCTTCACTCTTTGCACGAGTCACTTTGAAGTAGCCTTCGTCCTCCATTTCCTTCATAAAACTACTAAAGTTCTCGTCCTCCATAAGACTCTCGTTCACCGCCACGTCTATGGTCTTGAACTTCCAGTTATCACTAATGCCGCCAAAGGCAAGCTTGAAGAATATCCCTAGGACTATGGGAAAGACTAGCGCCCAAAAGAGCATATCCCTCTGCCTTAGAAGGTACTTGAATGTATTTTTAAATGAATGCAAAAACATACTAATCCCTCAAATCCTTGCCAGTTAGCTCCAAGAAGACATCATTAAGGCTAGGCTTTTCAACATTTAAAGAGCTGTAACGAATACCATTGTCATCAAGAAGCTTGATTAAATTCATTAAGTAGCCGTCGCCGTGGTCAAAGCTAAGCTTGACAGAGCCATCCTTGTTCTCATAGCTAATTAAGTGCTCAAGCGCCTTGATCTTTGTAATGACATCGTCATTTAGATTTTTCGAAGTAAAAGAGATCTTTTCATTCATAGTGATCATGTCCTTAAGCTCTTCAGAAGTGCCCTTTGCAATGACCTTGCCCTTGTCAATGATGACTATATCGTCACAAAGAAAGTCAACTTCGTCCATGTAGTGCGATGTGTAGATGATGGTCGAGCCCTCATCGTTAAGCTTTTTGATCCCTTCCAAAATACTGTTTCTTGATTGAGGGTCAACAGCCACAGTCGGCTCGTCAAGAATGATAATCTCAGGTCTGTGAGCAATGCCACAAGCAATATTAAGCCTTCTTAGTAGACCGCCAGATAATTTTTTCGGTTTAAATTTAACAAAATCATTTAAGCTAACAAGGTCGATCGCCCTCTTAACAAGCTCCTTCCTCTTAGCCTTATCACTTATGTATAGGCCGCAGAAGTAGTCGATGTTCTCGTAAACACTTAGTTCGTCATAAACGCCAACGTCTTGAAAAACAACACCAATCCTTCTTTTAATGTCATAAGCATCAGGCGACATAGGCTCACCAAATATCTTCACAGTGCCTGCATCCTTCTTAAGAAGAGATAAAATGCAGTTGATAGTCGTCGACTTACCACTACCATTGGGCCCAAGTAAACCCAAAATCTCGCCCTTCTTCACGTCCAAATCTAAATTGTCAACAGCAGTGAGCTCCTTGTACTTCTTTACAAGACTCCTTACCTCTATAACAGTATCCATAATTACCTCCTTATAAGTCTTCATTATAATTATATCACTAAAACCATTAAGATAGTATAAAAAATATGTAAAACGCATGTAAATTCATACAAAATACAAAATATACGAAGTGGCAAAACCATAAACATGGTGAAAAATGGATGCAATAGCTTTACATTTAAAAATAAATGGAGTATAATAAACATAGATTGGGGGAATAGTTTTGAAAAAGTTATACCAAGGAAAAACAAAAGACGTTTACGAACTAAACGACAAAGAAGTATTATTAAAATTTAAAGACGACGTAACAGGCAAAGACGGCGTGTTCGACCCAGGCCAAAACCAAGTCGGCCTAACAATGGAAGGCGCAGGACACAGCGCATGCCTACTAACAAAGTTCTTCTATGAAAAACTAAACGCAAAAGGACTAAATACACACTTCGTTTCAGCAGATCCAGACAAAAACGAAGCAGTAGTTAGAAAAGCAAAAGTATTTGGTAACGGCGTAGAAGTCATAGTGAGATACAGAGCAGTTGGCTCCTTCATTAGACGCTACGGCCAATACGCAGAAAGCGGCATGAAACTACCAGCCTACGTTGAAATCACACTAAAAGACGACGACAGAAACGACCCACTAATTACAAAAGACGCACTAGAGATGCTAGGCATCATGACAGGAGCTGAGTACGACGAACTAGTTGGCCTTGCTAAAAACATCGGCGAGTTCGTAAAAGATGAACTTGCAAAGAAAGACCTTGAGCTATACGACATAAAATTCGAGTTCGGCATGGTCGATGGTAAAGTCGCTCTGATAGATGAAATATCAGGCGGCAATATGCGTGCATACAAAGGAGACGAGTACGTAGAACCACTAAAATTGGAAAAGATATTATTGGAAGACGTTAAATAAATACGGGATAAATGGATAAGAGATAAAGAGAAAAGGCTATCGGGTGATAGCCTTTTTTGTGTGGGTTAATTAAATTATTTTATAACTTTTTTGCTTGCTTCTATTTTTTTATCTACCCATAGCACAACATCTTTAATAACAAGTTTTTCAACAACTGATATGAACCTTTTCATAAAATCTGTGTCTATTTCTTCATTTTTTACTGGTAACTCTATGGTTAATTTTTTTGCATTCGTTCTATTGAATTTTGTACCATAATCAAATCTTCCTCTTGCAGTTACTCTAAAACAAGTTAAAAAATACAAAAGTTCATTTTTTGAGTAAACTTTTTGATCTTTGGGATAAAATCCTTGTATATGAGAATAGCCAATATAGTCGTTTGGTTGATAAAACATACCACTATCAGTAGTTGTATCGCTATACGTAATCATATTGCCTTTTTCTGTTGGCTCTAATTTAGAATAACCTCCTACTCCATTATTAAAAGATGTATTAGTTACTACAGGTATCTCTCCATTTTTAGAAAAAAGCTTATGATTAGTTAAATTATATGATTTCGTAGGTCTAATATCGAATATATCCCCTAATCTAATCTTGTCTGTCTGTCTGTCTGTCTGTCTGTCTGTCTGTCTGTCTGTCTGTCTGTCTGT